>Ga0193751_1001108_pt1 | contig 17867 bp, 19 predicted proteins | sample L1c2metaG_FD_143050 | JGI IMG/M metagenome (GOLD analysis project Ga0193751, IMG submission 143050) | Soil microbial communities from a riparian zone of the East river system, Colorado, United States - L1c2 | ecosystem: Environmental > Terrestrial > Soil > Riparian zone | place: USA: East River... | reverse complement strand
CGACTCACGCCGAAGAGCGTGTCGGAGCTGGGCGCGATCAAGGGAATGCCCAAGGGAATGATCGATCGCGCTGGAGCGGAGATCGTCGCTGCGATTCGTCGTGGTGCTGAAGTTCCGGAAGCGGAGCTGCCGAAGTTTCCGCGCGGTCAGCGCTGGAACAAGGACCGCGACTTCGACGACAGAGTCGCTCGACTCAAATCGGTGCGAGACGCCGCTGCGACGAGACTCGAGCTGGATCCTGGAGTTCTATGCTCGCGCGAGAGGCTCGAGAACGTCGCGCGCAGCAATGCGAAAACGGTTGAAGATCTGGCTGCGGTTCCCGATCTGCGTCGCTGGCAGATCGAGGAGATGGGAGAAGGATTCGTTCGCGCGCTGCAAACCGCCAAAGAGAGCGCCGTCTAGCGTCTCAGCTAGAACCCGAGGTACGCTCTAACTCGGGGCTCCATCTTCTCCGGCGTCCAGAACGGCGCCCAGACAAGATTGACTTCGACTTTCTCCACGCCGGGCAATGACTTCACCTCGTTCTCGGCGTTCGTCATCAGCTCGGGTCCGGACGGACACGCCGGCGACGTGAGCGTCATGTCCACTTTCACTGTCGTGCCGTCGACTGCGATGCCGTAGACGAGTCCCAGATCGATGATGTTGAGCTGGAGATCAGGATCCTTCACGCGCCGCAGCGCCAGCTTGACCTGATCCTCGCTCACGACGCCGGTAGTACCGGCGGCATCGGTCGAAGCACCGTTTGGACTCGGAGTAGTTCCGTTTTCTTGGTCCATGATTGTTCCCGCGTTCACAGTTGAATAATCCCCGGCCGTAGCCGTGAAAACAAGAGCGGGCGCCCTTTAGGCGCCCGCTCGAAGACTTCGCTCGCGTAAGCCAGCCTCAACGCTTCTTCGAGGTCTTCTTCTTGGTAGAGCTCTTCTTCACTGAGCTGCTGCGGCTCTTGGAAGTAGCGCTCGCGATCGTATGGTGGCGCGAGGAACCGTGACGCCGTCTCGATGCGCGCGGCGGTGGGGGATTCCAACCCACTTCGCGATCAGCCCGGAACCCGCGTGCTCCCGATGCGAGCTTGGGTCCATCGATCACTGAGAGAACCGCGGCGTCGGACAAGTCTGACCGCACATCTGATATCACCTTCGCCGGACGCAGCGCCCTTGCTGCATGCACGCGATTGGTGAGGAGGATCACGAACATCTCGCGCTCAGGATCGATCCACATCGATGTGCCTGTGAACCCCGTGTGACCGTAAGCGGTGGGTCCGAGGAAGCGTCCCGAGCCGTAGTCGCCTTCTGCTGTGTCCCAGCCGAGCGCGCGGTGACCGAATGCTCTCGACACGAAGAGATCGACGGTGGGCTTGCTGATGATCTGCACGCCGTTGTACTCGCCGCCGTTGAGCATCATCTGCGCGAACACCGAGAGATCGGCCGCGGTGCTGAAGAGACCAGCGTGACCCGCGACGCCGCCCAGGGCGTATGCGTTCTCGTCGTGCACTTCTCCTCTCAGCGGATAACCGCGGGGAGGCGTGACTTCGGTAGGAGCAACTCGGTAGCGGAGCGAATCGGCGGGACGGAACATCGTCTCATTCATGCCCAGTGGCGCGAACACACGGCGCTCGACGAACTTGTCCATTGGCTCGCCAGCTACAACCTCGATCAGGAGTCCAAGTACGTCAGCGCCGAGGTCGGAGTAGATGTACTGGGCGCCCGGACGGCCTTCAAGTGGCGTGGCGAGCACCAGCGCTCTCGCCTCGAGCGGAGTCTGGGCGATGCGCCAGATGTCACGGCCCGCAGGCAGTCCCGACGTGTGAGTCAGAAGCATGCGGATGGTGACCTTGTCTTTGTCGCCGCCGCCGAAAGTCGGGATGTAATTCACGACTGGATCGTCGAGGCCGATCTTCTTCTCGTCGTAGAGAATCATGATCGCGGTCGTGGTGGCCACGACCTTGGTGAGCGACGCTATGTCGTAGATCGTGCGCTGCGCATCGACCGGAGTGCTGCTTTCGCTCCAGGAGAGTTTTCCGAAGCCCTTCTCATAGACTGCCGCACCGTTTCTACCCACGACCACTGCGGCGCCGGGGTATCCTCCTGCCTTGATTCCGCGTTCCACCACGCGGTCAATGGCGCCCAGGCGGTTGCCGGACATGCCGACGTCAGCCGGAGACTTGACCGGCAGGCCGTCGCCCGCGCGGGTCACCGTCAGTGCGGTGAGAATGACTCTAAGCAACGCTAACTCCTTGGACTACCTTAATTTATACTGGTCCGCAAGAGCTTTGGTTCCGACCCGGCCGGGTATGGTACTGCTGCTCCGCGGTATGGCGAGGACGTACTCCTGCAAACGATTCCCGGGTATGAAGGTCACGTCTTTTTCAGGAAACTTTTCAACTGGGCTGAGTGACTAAGTAATTGTCCGAGATGCCATTCGATCAGCTTGACCTAAAGCGCGCGATGGGCGGCGACGAGAGGGCAATGCAGCGACTGTGGTCGCAGCATTCGCCGCACATCGACGCGGTCGTACGCAGGCTATGTGGTGATCCCGAACTGGCTGCGGACGTCTCGCAGGAAGTCTGGATGCAGATCTTCAGGGCGCTTCCAAGCTATAGGGGTGATTCGCAATTCGGAACATGGGCTCATCGAATTGCCGTCAACCGCACTCTCAACGCGCTGCGGAAGATCAGGCGGCTTGCGAAGATCGAGGTCGACATCGAGGACGACTCCGCGGTGACGGAGAACGATAGCGATCGGACTTTTGTGGCCGAATCCATCGAGCAGGCGATGACCAAGCTGTCGCCAGGGGCTAGAGCCGTGTTCGTGCTTCACGACGTTGAGGGATATACACACGGCGAGATCGGAGAGGAGCTCGGAATCACGCCGGGCGGATCGAAATCGCAATTGTTCAAGGCGCGCGCCAAGCTGAGAAAGCTGCTAGCGCATTTAGTCGATGAATCATTACCAGTCGCAGGAAAGGGGAAGAACCATGTCGCTGTCTGAAGACCAGCTCGATCAACTCATTGCCGCTGAGCGCGGGCGGGAGCAACCGCCGCTCAACGATTGGCGCACCATCGCCGCGCGGGCGCGAGAGGAAGGACTCATTCGCGAATCCCAGTCGCAGTCGTGGTCAGCCGGGCAGCCGTGGTTGCAGGCGGCGGCCGCCGTCGTGCTTCTGGTGGGAGGCATTGCGATAGGTCGAACGACGTTGGGGCTGCCGAGTGCGAGTTCGGTTGGAGTGGCCTCCAGCCAAGTGATTAACCCATCCAATACAGTCTTCCCTTCGCCCGCAGTGACGACGCCGAGTACCAGCTTCGCCTCAGTGGACGACGCGTCGGCAACGCTCGAGAAGGCGCTTACGGATTATCAGCGGGCATCCGCGTTTCTCGCGGCAAATTCGTCGGGCCCCACCACTCGCGACAGCGCGAACATCTACATCGCTCGGCTCGCTGCGCTCGATACCGTAGGAAACGCCATGGAGAGCGCGCTTCGGACCGCGCCCCACGATCCGGTTATCAACCAGTACTATCTCGCCGCAATGGGAGCTCGTGTTGCGACGCAGCAGCTCGTTGCCCAGCCGGTCGGACTCAGGATGAAGGGATTCTAGGTGAAGGTGCGAGGAAAAGAGATGTCAGCGATTAGAAGGGACTCCATAGGCGCGATCCTGTTTGCCGCGCTCGCATTCCCCGGAATGGCGGTAGCACAGGCCGTGGCTCCGGGGCCGCCACCGCTGGCAATGGAGCCACCTGCGGGCTGGTTCGGAGTGCGCGTCTCGGACGAAGCAATCTTCAACGAGGGTGGCGCGGCGTTCTTCGATCGATACCCGGTGGTAAGCAACGTCGAGCCAGGCTCGCCGGCCGCGAAAGCAGGAGTTCGCCCCGGGGATGTCCTCCTGATGTTCAACTCTCACGACATGCGGGGAGGGGCGCTCCAGATGAGCAACTGGCTCAAGCCGGGAGCCCCGTTCGAGCTCAAGCTGCGGCGCAATGACGCGATTCGCGTGGTTCGCGGCGTGCTGGCTCGCCGGCCCGAAGGCTGGGAAGAGCTAGTGGTGGTCCAGGTGTCGCCCGCCGAGCAGATGATGATGCAGGGGGGTAGCCAGGTCGTGCCGGAAGGCGCTCCAACACAGCCAGGCATGCGTATGCGGACCGTAGGAGGGACAGCCCCGCCGCCGCCGCGTTTACCGTCTGTCCTCGTCCCCGCCCTTGGGCTTGGTCGAGGTATCTATCCCTTTGCCGGCGCCGAATTCACCGCTCTCAACACGGATCTAAGCGAGGTGCTCGGCGTAAAGCCCGAAGGCGTGTTCGTGACCAACGTCCTCGAGGGATCAATCGCGCGAAACGCGGGACTTCGCGGTGGCGACGTGGTGGTGATGGCGGACGACATCAAGATCGAGACTCCGATCGATCTCGTCCGCGCCATCAGGAGCGCGGACAACCAGTCCGTCAAACTTCAGATCATCCGTAAGCGCAAGCCTGGGACTGTCCTTCTAAAGTGGTAGCTCCGGCGCCCGGCGCGCCGAGCCTCAGAGCGCGGGAAGCTTTCTCGTTTCAGGTATCAGTGACGCGTGAATGGCGAGCGCCGCCACCGCTCCGCTCGCAGCGGCGACGATAGCGAGCTGAGGACCGGGCGCGATATCGCCCGCAGCGTAAACGTTTTTCACCGAAGTGTGGTTGCGCTCGTCGATCACGAGCTGCCCCATCGAATCGCGCTTGCATCCGAGCTGCGCGCCAAGATCGTCCGCGGGATATTGGCCGATCGCGAAATAAAGGCGCTCGCAATTCAGTGACATCCCATCTTCGAGCTCGACACCACTGATCTCGCTGGATTTTGAGACGACGCATTTGATCGGCTGATCCAGCAGAGGAATGTTGAGCGCCTTGAGAATATCGAGGGTCTTCTGATCCATGTCCGGCGGCTCGCCATTCGTGCAGATCACGATCTTCCGCGTCCACGTCGTCAGATTCAGCGCCATTCCCGCTGCCTTTCGTCCCTTGCCGACAACTATCGTTTCTTTACCGTGAGTCTCGTAGCCATCGCAATCCGGACAGACGTGAACCGTTTCGCCGTAGCAGCGATCGAGGCCTGGAATGTCGGGCCAGACGTCCTTCAATCCAATCGCCAGCAGAACGCGTTCTGCCTCGATTACCATTCCCTCGCGTAGTCGGATCGCGAAGAGCTCACCAGTCTCGTTGACTGCCTCTTCTATGAGGCCGCTGACGAACTCGACGCCGTATTTCGCTCCTTCTTCCCGACCGAGTGCTCGCAGCGCCGGCGGCCTGATGCCTTGATGTCCGAGGTACCCGTTGACGCCGCGGGTTTCCCAATTGCGCGGGTCGCCCGAATCGATGACAACGACTTTGTGTAGATAGCGCGCGAGCCAGAGCGCGGCGGATAGTCCAGCGGGGCCACCGCCCGCAATCGCAACATCGTATCTTGCCGTCATGCGCCACGCGGGGTGCAAGTTCGATTCCCGCTCGGGATTAGATTCCCCTGTATGAAATCCTTTTTCCCGGTTTCGAGATGAAAGTTGCGATAGTCGATCCCGCGAGCGGAATCGCCGGCGACATGTTCATCGGCGCGCTCGTCGACAATGGACTCGACAAAGCCTGGCTGGAACGACTGCCCGCAACTCTGGGCCTGCCCGACGTGAAGGTTCGCATCGCCGACGTCCAGCGCTCGCACGTTCACTGTGTCAAAGTCGATTTCGATATTCCTCCTCAACCGCACGGAAGAGCGGTCTCCGAAATACACCGGCTGATCGACGCTGTGAAGATTCCAGAGAAAGTGGCGCGCCTGGCGCACGCGGCCTTCGAAGCGATTGCCGCGATCGAGAGCGCAATCCACGGCGTCACTCCGGACGAATTGCATCTACACGAAGTGGGAGCAGTCGACGCTATACTCGACGTCATTGGCTCGATTTGGGGCGTCGAGGTGCTCGGCATCGAGCGGATCTACAACACCAAGGTCGCCCTCGGCGACGGGACGGTTAAGACCGCGCACGGTACCCTGCCCGTGCCCGCGCCCGCTACGATAAGACTCCTCGAAGGATTCAGCGTTGTTCACGGACCGCCTGGGTCGGGAGAGCTTACGACTCCGACTGGTGCTGCTTTGCTGCGGGTCCTTTCGAAAGGTGCGCCGCCGCAGGAATACACCGCGATCCGTAGCGGATACGGCGCCGGCACGCGCGACATCCATGGGCAGCTCAACGCCCTTCGAATCATTCTCGGCGAAGCGAGCGTCGACCAACACGATCATCACCACCATCGCGAGCACGTACATACGGAGCACCTGCACGTGTTGAGCGCGGACATTGACGACATGTCCCCCGAAGAGCTCGCCGGCGCTGCGGACATGCTGCGCTCCGAGGGCGCGCTGGACGTCGTGCTGCTTCACACCACGATGAAGAAGGGGAGACTCGGCACGCGCGTGGAGGCATTGGTCCAGACTTCGGACCTCGCGCGTCTCGAGGAAAAAATATTCCTCCAATTCACCACACTCGGCGTGAAGACTTTCGACGTCGTGCGCAATGCTTTGGTGCGTGAATCACGACTGGTCCGATTCGATGGCAGAGACATTAGGGTCAAGGTCGCGACGCTTCCTGACGGCACGCAGAGAGCAAAGCCGGAGTTCGACGACCTCAAACGCGTTGCCGAAGAGACCGCGCGGCCGCTGGCGGAGATCCGCTCAGAAGTAATGAGCGCGCTCGGAGAAGCAGATGCGGCAGCGCGAGGAAAATAGCTTGGATATCGCGGAGAAACTCTTCACCGCGATCCGAGGCGTTGCGTGGGATCGCGTCGCTTACGTCTGCTATTCCGGCGGCATCGACTCGACGGTCGTGCTCGCGGCATCCGTGCGCGCCGGGATCGAAACAGTGGCTCTGCTCGGTGTGAGCCCGTCGCTGGCGGCCGCCGAGCGATCGGACGCGCATCGAATCGCGAACGAGATCGGCGCGCGAGTGGAAGAGGTGGAGACGAACGAAATGGAGCTCGAAGGATACCGGGCCAACTCCGGCGATCGCTGCTACTACTGCAAGAGCGCGCTGTATGACACCGTTCAGGCGCTCGCCGCCACGCGGAACAAGGACGAAGTGATCTTCGTCGGAACGCACGTCGATGATCTCGGCGAGCACCGTCCGGGACTTCAGGCAGCGATGGAGCACGGTGTCGTTGCCCCGCTCGTCGATGCGGGACTGACGAAGTCGGACGTGCGTGCGCTCGCGCGCAGATGGCGTTTGTCGAACGCCGAAAAGCCCGCGGCGCCGTGTCTCGCGAGCAGAGTGCCAGTCGGCGTCGAGGTGACTCCGGAGCGTCTCGCGCAAATCGAGGCGGTCGAAGATTTCCTGCGCGCGAAGGACATCTGGCCCGCGCGCGCTCGCTGGCACGAGGCAGTGGTCCGGCTCGAGATCCCCGCAGAAATGTTTGAACGCGTTGTTTCCGAACCATTGCGCGGGGAATTGCGCCGAGCGTGCAGGAGGGCCGGCTTCAAGTTCGTCGCGCTCGACCTGGGCGGATTGCAGAGCGGAAGTCTGTCCCTCCCATTGGTCGGATCATGACTCAAATCCGCTGGGATCGTGATCGCGAGGCGCGCACCGGAGTACCGGAAGTCGTTTACGGTCCGGGAAAATCGAGCGCTCACTTGCGCCAGATCTTTGAGGACACCAGCGAGCTGAGAATCGCGTCTCGTCTGAGCGATGAGCAGATGCAGGTGTTGAGCGGGCTCGCAACCATCTACCCCGAGGCGCGCATGGCGGTTCGCAACGCGCGCGAGAAACAAAAGATGGCAGTCGTTCCGATATTGACTGCCGGCACAGCGGATATCCCTGTCGCGCTCGAAGCGGCGACGACTCTCGAGGCGATGGGTGTTCCCATCGCTACGCACTTCGACGTGGGAGTAGCGGGGATCCACCGACTGCAGTCTGTTTTGCCCGAGCTCGCCGCGGCTCGGGTGTGCATTGTCGTTGCTGGAATGGATGGCGCGCTCCCGGCAGTCGTTGCTGGTTTGGTGCGCGCGCCAGTGATCGGTGTGCCGACATCTGTTGGAACGGGTGTCGCTCAAGGCGGCATGGTCGCCCTGAACACCATGCTCGCGAGCTGCAGTCCCGGCATCGCCGTCGTCAACATCGACAATGGATTTGGTGCGGCCTGTCTCGCTCTCAAGATCCTGGGCTGCAACGCACCAGACTGATTTGAACGCTGCAAGGTCCGTTTGCGCGAGCGCGTGGAACGGACAGTGCGGAATGCTTGCCAACCTTCCTCCAGAGTGTGTGCATGGCGATCGCATATGGGGACTCGCTGCTGTTCAACCTCGGATTGCTGTTGATTCGCGTGATCTTCGGCCTCGTCATGGCGGGTCACGGCAGCCAAAAGCTGTTCGGATGGCTCGGTGGCTACGGAATCGCGGGAACTGGAGGATTCTTCGAATCGCTCGGCTTCCGACCCGGGCGCGCCTTTGCCACGGCGGCAGCGCTCAGTGAATTCACTGGAGGTTTGCTGTTGACGCTCGGATTTCTCGGCCCCATCGGACCAGCGCTGATTCTGGCAGTGATGCTGGTTGCAGCGATCAGCGTGCACTGGCGCAACGGTCTGTTCGTTGCGACCAACGGTGTCGAAGTACCACTCCTCAACTCGGCGGTGATGGTCGGAATCTCGCTGATCGGATTCGGAACTTATTCACTCGACTACGTGCTCGGACTTGCTTCGTTCTGGACGCCCGGGCTAATAGGTTTGGCGTTGGCGGTCGGGGTGATCGGTGGATTCGGCAATTTGCTATTCAGAAGTCAGCCTCCAACCACTCCTACAGTCTGAGCTTGTCGCTTCGATCAGACGAGCACGGCAACCAGTTTGGCGATGACTGAGGCTGAATCGGCGGGCGTTGCCCCACCCGCGGTGCTCGGACATAGGCAGATCCTGATCGCTTTCAGCGGGCTGGTGCTGGCGATGCTGCTCGCCGCGCTCGATTCCACCATCGTCTCGACCGCTCTACCGACGATAGTCAGTGAGCTCGGCGGACTCGAGCACCTCGCCTGGGTAGTGACGGTCTATCTGCTCGCCCAGACGATCGTGACGCCAATCTACGGCAAGCTCGGCGATTTGTACGGGCGCAAGATCGTGTTGCAGTCCGCTATCGTCGTATTTCTCGTTGGCTCTGCACTGTGCGGCCTGAGTCAGAACATGACTCAGTTGATTTTGTTTCGGGCGATTCAGGGACTGGGTGGCGGCGGGCTAACGGTGACAACGCAAGCAGTCGTCGGTGACATCGTGCCGCCCCGCGATCGCGGTCGCTACCAGGGGATCTTCGGAGCCGTATTCGGGCTGGCAAGCATTGCCGGCCCGTTGCTGGGCGGATACTTCACGACCCATCTCTCGTGGCGCTGGATTTTTTACATCAATCTCCCACTGGGTATTGCGGCGCTGGTGGTGCTCGCCGCGACACTTCCTTCCGCTTCGCGTCGAGTCGTGCGAGCAATCGACTACGCGGGTGCAGCATTGCTCGCGGTGCTGCTCAGCGTGGTCACTCTTCTCTCGGATCTGGGGGGAACGACGTATCCGTGGTCCTCGGCGATGGCGATCGGTTTGATTGCAGTCTCCGTGCTCTCGCTGGTTTTCCTCGTCGTGATCGAAGGGCGCGCGAAAGAACCCGTTCTGCCGTTGCACCTGTTCCGGCAGCAGACCTTCCTGATGACATCGGTCGTCGGGCTGATAGTCGGCTTCGCTCTCTTCGGATCAGTGACGTATTTCCCGCTTTACCTCCAGGTAGTGAAAGGAGTGAGTCCCACTGCATCGGGGATGCAGATGATACCGATGATGGGTGGAATGCTCGTGACATCGATTGCATCCGGGCAGCTGATAAGCCGCACCGGACGCTACAAGATCTTTCCGATCGTCGGCACCGCCGTCATGACGAGTGGGCTGTTCATGCTCTCGAGGCTCACACCATCGAGCAGCAACGGCTTCGCATCGCTCTTGATGCTCGTGCTCGGCGTCGGTCTGGGAATGGTGATGCAAGTGCTGGTGATTGCGGTGCAGAACGACGTCGAGTACCGCGATCTCGGCGTTGCTACATCAGGTGCTACACTGTTCAGGCTGATCGGCGGGTCATTGGGGACGGCGATACTTGGCGCGATCTTCGCGGCGCGACTCGCGGCGAACCTTGCGCGACTCCTGCCAGGTGGCGGGGCGGGAGCCGCAGCGCACAACATGAGCGTTCAGGCTTTGCTTCGACTTCCGCCCACTGCTCGCGCTGCATACGCCGAGGCGTTTACGGCGTCGCTCGGAACCGTGTTCTTGGTGGCAACGGTCGTCTGCGCGATTGGATTCCTCTTCTGCTGGTTCGTACCAGAGCGGCCCCTGCGCGCCACGGTGGCAGCGTCGGCTCGCGACGTCGGCAACGAAGCTGGTGAGGCATTCGCGCGCCCCGCCGATGAGGAAGCTGTTGCAGCCCACATCTTCGCCGCACTCTCTTCTTTGGCAGACAGGGATGTGCAGCGTCAGCACATGCTGCGAATTGTGGAACGCGCTGGCGAAACACTGACGCCGCTCGCGGCCTGGTTGCTTGTCCAGATCGAGCGCAATCGCGACTACGATCCGTTCGAGCTCGCGCGACGACGCGCGATACCGGCTGACCGGGTCGAGTCCGCGCTAGGTGAGCTGCGTGCGAGAGGGCTAATCGCCGCATCAAATGCAGCAGGAACCTCGAGCGAGCGACTTACGTCGTCAGGGTGTGATGTGCTCGACCGTCTCGTATCGGCCCGCCGAGAGCATCTATCCGAGCTCGCGGCAGAATGGGATCCCGCGCACCGCGCAGACGTTGCCGACTATCTGCGCAGCACTGCGCGTGATCTCATTCCCAACTCACGAAGAGCTAGCTAGATCCGATATTCTTGAGCACCACCGCTGCATTCCGGGCGAGACCTCGCCGCTTCGCGCGCTTCATCGGCGAATTCCTGAAGGCGGAGCGGAACTCCTCGTCGTCCATCGCGACAAAGTCTCGCGCGAGCGTTTCGGCATCCTTGTCCCGGATAGCGCCGCGCGCCGCGAACGCCGGCTCCCGCAGCTCCCGCGCAAACTTGATGTTGTAAGGACAGACATCCTGACAGATATCGCAGCCGTACAAGTGCGATCCGATCGGCTCGCGGAGGTGCTCCGGAACGTCGCCCTTCAGCTCGATGGTGAGATACGAGATGCACTTCGTCGCATCCAGAACGCGTGGTTCGGCGAAAGCGTTTGTGGGGCAAGCATCCAGACAACGAGTGCAGGTTCCGCAGCGGTCTGCCTCGAATGGATCATCCGGCGATAACTCGAGATCCACGAGGAGCGACCCGATGAAGAAAAAAGATCCGAGACGCGGATTCACGAGATTCGTGTTTTTTCCGACCCAGCCGAGTCCGGCGCGACGGGCGAGATCGCGCTCGAGAATGGGGCCGGTATCGACGTATTCCTTGCCTGCGATCGGCTGGCCGATCTCCAGCTCGAGCCATCGATGCAGCTCTCTCAGCCTCGAGGCCATTATCTCGTGATAGTCGTCACCCCGCGCGTAACGCGCGACCGGACCTGTCGCCTCTCGGCCGCCATAATCGAGTCCGACCACGATCGCGCTCACTGCTCCGGGGAAGGGCAATCGCGAGTCGCGTCGCTTGTCGGCGCCGCGTGGGAGGTATGTCATCTCGCCGGCGTATCCCCTTTGGATCCATTCGTCGAATGCGTCGGCGGTCTCTACCGGGCCCAGCGTCGCGATGCCGACGAGGTCGAACCCAAGACCATAAGCCTGCGCCTTCACGAGCTCCTCGAGGCCGATTGCCTCACATGCTGGGGAAATCATTGGGGTCCAGCGGCCCAGCGGGCGTAACGCTCGACGTCGGTCGCCGAAGGGACCGCATTGTAGTCACCGTAGGCGGTGTACATCCGCCAGCGGAGATAGGTGGGATCGGGCAGCGGAAGGAAGGGGAACTGTCTATACCACTTACTGGATCTGAACCGCCAGGTAACTCGAATCAGGTCGAGCGCCAGCCGCGGACGGCGTATCGCCCGGAGCGTGAGTCTGAGCGCCAATCGTAGCCACGGCATGACACTCCTAATATATAGAAAGGGTCATGTCACACTCTTCAGCGCGCGTACTGGGTCTCATTTCGGATACTCACGGACTTTTGAGGGCCGGGGTGCACGACGCGTTGAAGGGAGTCGATCTGATTCTACACGCGGGAGATGTGGGCGGTTCGGAGATTTTAGAGGAGCTACGTTTGATTGCGCCGGTCAGGGCCGTTTGCGGCAACACCGATGCGCCGTGCGATCCGGAGCTGGCGCAGGAGATCCTGGTGGATGTCGAAGGCACAAGCGTGCACGTGAGTCACGGCCACGAGGTTGGTAGCCCCACGCCCGCAAAACTTGCGGCCCAGTACGCTGCGGACGTCGTTGTTTACGGCCATACACACAGGCAACTGGTGACGAGACTTGATGGCAGATTATTCGTGAATCCCGGAGCAGCTGGTCCCCGGCGTTTCAGCCTCAGTGCCAGCGTCGCCAGGCTGACGATTCAAGCGGGTAGAGCGGAGGTCGAGATCGTTGGCATCACTTGAGCTGATGACCGAGGAGGTACAAGTGTGGGTCGCCGGACTCGACGTCGGCGATGCGCGCTATGCAGAGCTTTCCGAGACGCTTTCGGGTGAAGAGCGGCGTCGTGCTGAAGACCTTCCGCCCGATGTCGCGCGTCGCTTCACTGTCGCACGAGGAATCCTGCGGAGTCTGCTTTCGGGGTTTACGGGAGACTCCGCACAGAGTCTGAACTTTCGATACAGCAGCACGGGAAAACCGTCGCTGATCGATCACGACATTAACTTCAACGTGTCGCATTCCGCGGAGCTCGCGCTCTTTGCATTTGCGCCGGATAGATCAGTTGGCGTCGATGTCGAGAGCGAACGGCCGGTGCGGCGCCTTCTGGACGTGGCTCAGCGCTTCATGTCCGAAGAGGAGGTGCGAAGTCTGGCCGCAGCAGCACCCGACGAACGGAATTCGAGTTTTCTCAAATCGTGGGTGATCAGGGAGGCCCGCCTCAAGGCCGCAGGAAAGGGGGTCTGGTCCGGATCGGAAGTCGATGGGGTTCCGTCAACCGTTACCCACAAGCTTTTCTCGCCACGTCCGGGCTACATCGCGGCTGTCGCGGCGACAGATTCGGACTGGCGTTTGTATACGTGTACGGTGAAGCACTAGCCGGCGGGCCGTTGACGCTCACGCTGAAAGACATACCGCTGGCCGCGCCGAGCCATACACTTGCCGGAGCTGCCTTTGCGATCGCCCTGCACCAGGAGCTTATTTAGCCGCTCGCACTCCCTACGGGAGATGTGGACCCGCTGGCGGTCGCTAACATGGTTTGGGCTCCAAGGAGGTAGGATGCGGAAGATTTCTGGTCTGTGTGGTGCGCTGATTTTCGCTATTGTAATGGCTTCGTGTGGTGGTGGTGGCAATGGAGGGGTGGTCACCGGGCCGCCACCCCCGCAATGCCCCACGAACACGTTCTGCCTGCTCTCCTCGAGCTTTTCTCCCAGGAGTCTGACAGTGGCAGTGGGCGCGGTCGTTAGCTGGGAAAACGATCTAGGCGTGACCCACAACGTGATCTGGGACGACGTCGCAGGGAAAACGGCGGCCACCGCCGGCGATGGGTCTGGCGACATCGGCAACTTCTCCAGCGGCATACACACGCGTGTGATGGCGACGGCCGGAACCTATGGGTTCCACTGCACCATTCACCCGGGGATGAACGCCACGGTCACCGTGCAATGATCGGTACGTTTGGAATCAGGCGATAAGCATCGCCCTCAGAAAAAAGAAATCCCGTCCAGAGTTTTTGGAGGTGTGATGCCGAGTGCAGCGAGTGCACTCGGCATCACATCGGCGGTACGGCGTGGCGCGCTTGCGGGACGCCGATTCAACAGCAATGGCACGAGCATGTGTTCGCGGTGCAACGCCCCATGCGATGAGACGTGACGGATCGGCTCGTACCGCGCGCGATAATCCCACTCTCTCGCCGCGGAGAGGATTATGTCCCCGCTTCGAGGTGACGCGCTCAGATGCGCGATCTGGACGAGCGCGTCCGGGTAGTCGCTCTCGATCGTGACATCGTAGGCCTGCCTGTCATCGAGAGCGCGTTGCTCGCCAATGTCGAGCGGGTCTCCAGTGTCGGGAATATATGAGTAGACCGATTCACTCCACGTGAGTCTCGCCATGCCGCAATGTGGCCTGTGTATCTCGCACGCAGACGGCCCTGTTGGGAGGATCATCAGATCGACCGATTCGCGCGACAGTAGTCTCATCGCGACGTCGTGCCATTTGTCGTTCAGGTGCGGCCACCACGGCCGGGACTTCTCGGCAATGTCCAGGTACAAGTGCGCCATCGCGTTGCCGCTCACCATCACTGCGATATCCGCAGATGTGTTGAACGCCCACGGATGGGCCAGCGTCGTGTATCCCCACTCGACCAGCAAGCCAGCGAGATCCTCATGGTCGCGAACGGACGAATGTCCGTGATCGCTTCCCACCCAGAGGTGCATCCTGTCCCATCGGCCGTCCCGCTCCGCGTCGGAGCGGATCTGGGCGACGGTGTCATCAACTATCCGCATGGCGTCGCGGACAATTGGAGCGTCTTGACCAGCTGCGTGCGAAGTCTTGTCGATTCCGGTTAGCGCCACAAAAGCGAACTTCATGCGCTGGGTCCGTAGACGTCGTGCGACTTCTTCTCCGATGGTTCGGTCGATGGCGAGCCATCCCTTTACGTTCCCACGAAAGTGGGTGGCGGCGGCGCGCGCGACGAAAGCCGCGCTTTGGCCGATGCGGTCGCGGCGGCGCAGTCCGCGCGTAATCACGCTGAGCGCGCCCATGCTCGGTTTGGCCAGCTCGAAAATCGTCGGCGACGCCCGATCGATGTCGCGATCGACGAACCGCATCTCGGCGCCGACGTAGCTGCGAGCATGCCCGGACAGTCTCGCAATCCGCTGCGAGCGATCGTACCACCGCAGTCCGGGCAGTCCTACGCTCCCAGGATATCTTCCCATGATGAACGGCGCGTACGCTGGACCGGTCACCGATGGAAAAGCAGTCGTTATCGTCGAAAGCGTTCCCTCGTTGCGGAGAGACGCGAGTGCGGGAAGCTGCCCCTGCGCGATGGAGCGTGAGAGCACATCCGGTCTCACTCCATCGGCTATGATGATCACTACTTGTGCAGCATCACCTGGCGGGCTTCCTGCAGACGGACGCAACTTTAGTTTCCGATTGAAGAGAGCAGCCGAAGCCCGCGACAGCGGCAAAAAATGAAGAACAAAAAAGATATCCCGAAAGCAGTAGAGGCGAAGTTGCCGACCAGCCGATCGTCTAAGGCGCGCACCGCCGGTGGGAAAAAACTCAATCCGCAGGTGATGGCCTCCGCCGAACAACAGGCGCTCGAGGGGCTGAAACAGCGAACGGAGGAAGGACATCTCAAGGCGGGCAGAATACCGCCGTCAAAGGGAGGTGGACGACGAGTGGGCGACATTCGAATCGTGGATGACGCAATCCGCGATGTCACCACCGTCACCGAAGACGAAAAACTGCTGCAGCAAAGCGGTCCCAAAGTGGATTTCACCCGCACGGATCCGTGGCGAGTGCTTCGGATCATGGGAGAGTTCATCGAAGGCTTCGATACTTTTGCGACCATCGAAAAAGCAGTCACAATCTTCGGGTCCGCCCGAATTGGTCCCGACGACCCGCACTATGAAGCGGCGGTGGAAACCGGACGACTGCTCGCTGAGGCCGGCTTCGAGATCATCACCGGCGCAGGGCCCGGGATAATGGAAGCCGGCAACAAGGGAGCAAGGCTGGGCGGAGCCCGCTCGATTGGCTGCAACATCGAGCTGCCGTTCGAGCAAGGCGCAAATCCCTACGTGGATACGCTCGTGCACTTCAAGTATTTCTTCGTGCGGAAGACGATGTTCATCAAGTATTCGGTGGCATTCGTCATCTTCCCCGGCGGGTTCGGCACGCTTGACGAGCTGTTCGAGGCGCTCACGCTCATTCAAACGGGAAAGATCTACAAATTCCCCGTCATTCTGTTCGGACGCTATTACTGGGCAGGCCTGCTGCGCTGGCTTCAGGCGAGAGTGCTCAGCGAAGGGAAAATCTCCGAGGGTGATCTCGATCTCATGCTGGTGACGGACGACCCGGCTGAGGCAGTGCAGGCGATCGTGACCGCATACAAATCGCTGGGGAAAACCGGCGGCGAGCAATTCGAAGAGACGACCGAAACAAAACGCGATGGCAAAAGAAAATAAGGGAAACGGAAAGGGTCGCGATCGCGGCGGCTTCAAATCATCGCGACACGGAAAGGCGTCTGCCGCCGGGCCAAAGGCGCAGCAGAAGCTTGCCGCCGAAGACCGCGAGCAGCGCGGTGTGCAGCACACGGCACACGAGGCGAGCCGCTTTCTCAAGGGCCAGCGCATCGATCCGCGCCGGATCGACGGAAAGGAGACCGTCGCTGAGCTGATCGAGGGCACTTACCTCGCGTACAACGCCGCGCGACTTCGCGAAGCGTGTCAGCTCTTCACCGGTAAGATGTTGAATGCCGACGTCACCGTCGGTCTATCTATTACGGGCGCGCTCACGCCAGCCGGACTCGGCATGTCGGCGCTGATTCCGCTTATCGAGGCCGGTTTCGTCGACTGGATCATCTCCACGGGCGCCAACCTGTATCACGACACGCACTTCGGTCTCGGACTGGCGATGCATCGCGGCAACGCACAGGAGTCGGACGTCGTGCTGAGGGAAGAGGGAGTCGTTCGCATCTACGACATCTTCTTCGACTACGACGTGCTGCTCTCGACGGACGCGTTCTTTCGCAAGATCATCCAGGGCAAAGAATTCCAGCGACCGATGTCGAGCGCTGAATTCCATAATCTGTGCGGAAAGTACGTCCGTGAGCGCGAGAAGGCGCTCGGCATTGGACAGAAGTCACTGCTTTCAGCAGCGTATTCGTCCGGAGTCCCGATCTACACGTCGTCGCCCGGTGACAGCTCGATCGGGATGAACATCGCAGCGGTCGCTCTCGACGGGAACAAGCTGGTGCTGGACCCCAATCGTGATGTGAACGAGACGGCGTCGATCGTGCTCGACGCCAAGCGCGGCGGAGGAAAGAGCGCGGTGATGATTCTTGGCGGCGGCAGCCCCAAGAACTTCATGCTTCAGACCGAGCCTCAGATCCAGGAGGTACTGGGCATCGACGAGAAGGGTCACGACTATTTTCTTCAGATCACCGATGCGCGGCCGGACACCGGCGGACTTTCTGGCGCGACACCGGCCGAGGCCGTGAGCTGGGGGAAGATCGATCCGGACAGACTTCCGGACGCAGTCGTGTGCTATCTCGATTCGACCGTCGCTCTGCCGCTGCTCACGTCCTACGCATTTTCAAGGCACGAGACTCGACCACTCAAGCGACTCTTCGATCGCCGCGAGGCGATGATGAAGCGCTTGCAGAGCGAATACGAGAAGTCGGCAAGCGCCCCTGCCGCGATCGACCACACCGACTCCAAGCTGCCCCAGCATCGATAGTGATTGCCTCCCCGCTCCAGACTGTCTAGCTTGGAGGTGCGGCGCCCGGCCGGTCCAGGTCGGGCGTTCGGTTTTTCCGCCTCGCAAAAGCGCCCTTTTTTGGCCAGACTCAGGTTGTATGCTCGATCAACTCAAGAAAAAACTCGGGGAAGAGGTCGAGAAGCTGCAGCGGGAGCTCAACGTCACTCTGCCGCAGGAAATTCGCCGCGCCGTGGAGCTGGGCGACCTTCGCGAGAACAGTGAGTACAAGGCCGCACTCGAGCGCCAGCAGTTCGTGCAGGCGCGGCTCGGCCAGCTCCGGCAGCGGCTCAGCAAG
>Ga0193751_1001107_pt1 | contig 17868 bp, 13 predicted proteins | sample L1c2metaG_FD_143050 | JGI IMG/M metagenome (GOLD analysis project Ga0193751, IMG submission 143050) | Soil microbial communities from a riparian zone of the East river system, Colorado, United States - L1c2 | ecosystem: Environmental > Terrestrial > Soil > Riparian zone | place: USA: East River... | reverse complement strand
ATCGCCCTCATGCCCGGCAGCCGAGTCAAGGAAGTCCGGATGAACCTGCCGACGATTCTGAAGTCGGCGCAGCTGCTGGGTCGAGAATACGAGTTTCTTTTACCGGTCGCTCCCACACTCGACCGGGACTTTGTGCTGAGCCTGATTCAAGGGCAACAGATCGCAGACCCCAGAATCACGCTCGTCCCTGACGCTCTGCCGGCGCTCTGCCACTCACGGGCCGGGATCGTGGCCAGCGGCACTGCCACGGTAGAGGCCGCAATGATGAACATGCCGTTCGTGATGGTCTACTGCGTCTCACCGCTCACCTATCTGCTGGGCAAGCCGCGGGTGAAAGTCCCGTACTTTGCCATGGTCAATCTGATCGCCGGGGCGCAAGTCGTCCCGGAACTGATCCAGCACGACTTTAATGCTCAAAATGTCGTCGCTCGTCTGCAGGAAATCCTGCCCGACGGCCCCGCTCGATTGCGGATGTTGAAAGGTCTGGCCCAGGTGAAAGCCCGTCTTCGCGTTCCGCAGGATGCTTCGGCGGCCACACCACATCCGGCCGACCAGGCCGCCGACATCATCCTGAGGCTCCTCAGGAAACAATAAGCTGATGCTGAGTGGTAATGAACTGTCATCCCGAGAGGGACCTGGGTTCCTGCCTGGCGCAGGCACACCCCAGATTCCTCGCCAAGCTCGGAATGACAAAATCGCGAAATGTCAAAATACTGCCATGCTGTCCTAAACCTTGTGCTCCCAGCATCTTTTGCGTGAGAATCTTCATCATAGGAAATGAGTTATCATTTCCTGGAGACTCTCCTGAATGCGGATTCACCCCCGGCGCGATCTTAGCGTCCTTACGAGTTCCCTAACTCTGGCATTGCTAGTTCTGCTCGCGATCCCGTCGCAGGCGGCGGAAAAGGCGCGCCTGCGCGTGGACGACTATCGGATCGAGGCCGAACTCGACCCGCATCTCCACCAGATTACGGCTCGGGCGAAAGTGAAATTTACTGCATTGCAGGATCTGAGCGTTGCCGTCTTCGAGCTGAATAATGACCTGCGCGTCACCAAGGTAGTCGACGAGAAGAACCAGCCTCTTTCAGCCGAGCGTGTGACCCAGGATTCCACGGTGCGCGTGCCGTTGCCTGCGGGTCTAGCCAAGGACGCCTCCAGCACCCTGACGTTTGAGTATGACGGGACGCTGGAGAACGCCGACAACAGCCCGGTGCCGGGTCTCAAGCTGGCCTACATCAGCGACGACACCAGCTATCTGCTCTATGCTGGACGGTGGTTTCCGGTCAGCGGCTACGGCCTCAATCGTTTCACGTCCACGATCAGCGTGACCGTGCCGGCGCATATGCTGGTAATTGGCAGCGGACAGTCCAGCGTCACCGACGCTCCAGCTTCGAAAAAGCCCAACGCCAGCGTCCTGCCCACCAAGACTTTCACCTTCGTTTCCACCAAGCCAAGCTTCCCCGGGACCGTTGTTGCCGGGGTCTTTGCGCAGGAATATAAGAGCGACGAAGCCGGCCTTGACCTGCACGTCTTTTTCAAGCCTACGCATCAGACTCTCGCTCCGACTTATACAACGACTGCGGTGCAGGAGTTCAGTTACTTCATCACGCTGTACGGACTGCCGCCTTCGCAGAAACTCAACATCGTGGAGTTGCCCGCAGATACGCTGCCCTACCTTTGGGCCCCGGAAATCGCCGGATTGGCTGGACCTTCGATCACCGAGAAGACGAACTACCGCCTGCTCGCCGATGCCATTGCTCATCAGTGGTGGGGCGTTTCGGTGAGTCCCGCAACCAAGGACGACTGGTGGTTGAGCGATGGCTTCTCTCGCTATTCCGAGGCGATGTATGTGGAGAACGCCGCCGGAGCCGCAGGCCTGGAAGAAGCCGTGAAGGATATGTCAGTGGGCGCTCTAGCCTACGATACGGTACCGTTATCGCAAGCTAACAAGCTTGATATTTTCTCGACCGAATTTCAATCGCTGGCCACTGACAAGGGCGCCATGATCCTGCACATGCTGCGCTGGGTGCTGGGCGAAGACAAGTACAACAAAACGATGCGCGAATTTGCCGCGCAATACGCCGGAAAATCGGCGACCACCGACGACTTCCGCGAAGTCGCCGAGAAAAACTATGGGCAGCAGCTGACATGGTTCTTCTCCCAATGGCTCGATTCCACAGGCGCTCCCGAGTTCAAGGTGAAGTACACCACCTACCGTTTGGGCGGAACCTTTGCCAAGGAAGCGAAAGCCCAGCAAGAACGCGCTCCGGGATTCCGCGTGACCGGCGAAATTTCCCAGGATCTCGATCTCTTCCGCATGCCCGTAGATCTGCGGATCGATACTGACGGCAAGACGGAAAGTCAGCGGGTGGAGGTGGTAGGCACGACGTCTCCTTTTTCCATTGAGACTTTCGGCCGTCCGCGCCGCATCGCGGTCGACCCCGACCACCACGTGCTGACCAACTCAAGCGACGTGAAGTTGCGCGCCTCCATTCTGCGCGGGCAGGCGATCCAACAACAGGGAGATTTGACGGGCGCGCTGTTGGAGTTTAATAAGGCGCTCGACCTCAACAAAAATAGTTCCCTCGCGCACTATCGCATTGCCGAAGTCTTCTTCCTGCAACGCAACTATCAGTCCTCGGCGAATGCATACCGCGAGGCCATCAACGGCGACGGCGAGCCGCGCTGGACCGAAGTCTGGAGCCGCATCCAGCTGGGTAAGATTTTCGACATTACAGGCCAGCGCGAACGCGCCGTCAACGAATACCGCCAGGCGCTGCAGACCAACGACAACACCTTCGGCGCCCTCGAAGAGGCCCGTAAATATCTGCAAAAGGCCTACGAGCGCCCGAAGGAAAAGGCCAGCCAATAACAACAGAGAGAGCAGCGATGCTCGCGTAGCGACAGCCGCCTCGGCTGTCCACAAAACAATAGTGTTTGTCCTTCCGACCGGAGGGAGGAATCTGCTTTTCCTGTCCACATCGAAATACAGTCCGGCTAACCTTTTTCCCTTCTGCGTGGTCTAAGTGACTACATGCGCGCAGGGAACTTTACCGAACCCGGCTGCGTATCTCTGATCAGATGTTGGGCGGGATTGAGACCCCTCGCCTGAACGTTACCCGGGTGCCCCCGCGCCCCTCCCCGGAGGCGTGGGGGCATTATTTCCGCATATGCGAATGCTTCTTGACATCATTCGGCAATCGCTGTCCACTCTCTGGGCGCACAAGCTGCGCTCGTTCCTCACCATGTTCGGAATTGCATGGGGCGTCGGCTCGCTGCTGCTTCTGGTCGGTTTGGGAGAAGGCTTCCGCAGCGGTCAAGAAAAACAGCTCGCCACCCTCGGACAAAACATCATGTTTATGTTTCCCGGCCGGATTCCTGCCGTCGAGGGAAGCACACAGTCCGGGAAAACCTATTACTTTACTTATAAAGATTACCTGGCGATACGGAATGAGGCTCAGTTCGTAGGCGCGTTGTCGCCGGTACTCAATCGCGAGGACATCCGCGCCGTCAGCGATTACGGGTCGACGAACGGCCAGGTATTCGGCGTAGCTTCCGATTACAACCAGATTCGGAATGTACCTGTGAAGCCGGGCCGCTGGTTCAATGACAAGGACAATGTGGAACGCCGCCGCGTGGCGGTAGTGGGCTGGGAACTGCTCAAGAACATGTTTCCAGGAAGGCCCGCCGTCGGCTCAACCATCCTTTTGAACGGCATTAATTTTGACGTGGTCGGCGTGGTCGCGAAAGTGGGACGCGACGGGAATAACGGGACGAACTCGCGCATCTTCATTCCTATCGAAACCATGCGCGACCTTTTCCCGTTGACCAAGGCGAATTCCGAGGATGCAATTTCGTTCCTCAACTATCAGCCGGTCTCGAAGGATCTGCACGCAGAAGCGAAGGATGAGATTCATCGGATCCTGGCCCGCCGCCACGGTTTCAATCCCAAGCTGCAAGATGCCTTTGAAGACTGGGACACTATCGAAAACATGAAGCGGGTGGGAAAGATTTTCGATGCGATGGACTGGTTTCTGGGCGTGGTCGGGGTGGTGACGCTGGGCCTTGGGGCCATCGGCATCATCAATATCATGCTGGTTTCGGTTACGGAGCGAACCAAAGAAATCGGTTTGCGTAAGGCGCTGGGCGCAACTTATCGAGCTATCCTGACGCAGTTTTTCGTGGAAGGAGCGTTCCTCACCGCCTTCAGCGGGGGCATTGGATTGGCCATTGCAACTGGGTTTGTGACGCTCCTGGCAATGTTGCCGTCGCCCGAAGGCTTCGATACGCCTCGTATCATTCCTGCGTCAGCGCTTGCAGCCATCGGGTCACTGGCGATCGCGGGGATAGCAGCGGGTTTGTATCCAGCAAGGAAAGCGGCGTTATTACCGCCCGTAGAAGCGCTACGGCAGGAGTAAGAAGAGCAGCTACTAGCTCCGAGCTGCTAGCTTCTAGCCAAAGCAATTGTACGAGGGCTAGAAGGTTCAAGCTAAAAGCTAAAAGCTAGGAGCTAGAAGCTAGGAGCTGTTTTCATGATCCTCGACCTCGCCACGCAGGCCTACAACGCGCTCCGCCACAACCGGCGCCGCAGCGTGCTCACCATGCTGGGCATGGCTTGGGGTATTGCGACGGTCGTACTCCTGCTGGCTTACGGCACGGGCTTCGAGCGCGGATTGTGGTCCGCGTTCCGCTCCTTCGGCACCAACCTGGTATTCATTTTTCCCGGCCGCACCGAGTTGCAGGCCGGAGGCACGAAGGCGGGAACGCAGGTCCGCCTTACCGTCAACGATCTCGATTCCATCCGCGCTGAAGTCCCCTTGCTGAAGCGGGTTTCGCCGGAGGCGTTCAAGAATTGTGTAGTCGCCTATGGCACGCGCAGCGCGAACTATGGCGTCAGCGGCGTTTATGCCTCGTACGGCCGCATGCGGAAAATGGATGTCACGGAGGGCACATTTTTCAGCGAGGCCGATGACTTCACGCACACCCGCGTTGCCGTCATCGGTTCCGACGCGAAGAAAAAATTGTTCTCCGGGCAAAACGCGCTCGGCGAGAACCTACGCCTCGATGGCGTTTCTTTTCAGATTGTCGGCGTGCTGAAACATCAGGTGCAGAACGGGGACGACAATATCAACGAGCACGTCTACGTCCCCTTCAGTGCCATGAGCGACCTGATGAATACGTACTACCTAAGCTCGGTGGTCATGGAATATGAAGGCGACCACGCCAAAATTGTGAAGGCTGTCCGTGATTCCATGGCCTTCCACCACAACTTCGATCCCAAGGATCATCGGGCCATCTTCGTCTTCGACGTCTTCGCCGATCTCATGGACTTGCAGGTGATCTCTACGGGAATAAAGATCCTGCTGGGCTTTATCGGCCTGCTCACGCTCGGAATCGGCGGTGTCGGCTTAATGAATATCATGCTGGTGTCGGTGACCCAACGCACTCGCGAGATCGGCGTGGAAAAAGCCTTGGGCGCGCATCGCTGGCACATTCTGTTTCAATTTCTGGCGGAGGCCCTGGTGATTACCGCGCTGGGCGGCCTGTTGGGCGTGATCCTCGCTTATCTGGTTTCGTGGTCGGTGGGTTCGCTGACCCTGTGGAGCGCGTTTGAAGACAATGCCAGCGAGGGAGATATTCACCTCTATATCGACGCCGCCACGCTAATCTGGTCGACGGCCATTCTCAGCTTTGTAGGAATCATCAGCGGCATGCTGCCGGCTATCAAAGCCGCAAGGTTGAATCCGATCGAAGCCCTGCGCTACGAATAAATCCTACGCTTTGTCATCCTGAGCGAAGTTGTTACTTCGCAAAGCGAAGGAACAACGCAGTCGAAGGACCCCTTTCATCTACACGCGACCAGCGCTGCTGAGCGGAGTCTCTAAAGCGATCCCCTACTTTACAATCATTCCGTGCTCGAATCCCCAAACCTACGCCTGGATCGCGTCCTAGCTCAACTCCGGCTCTATGAGCATCCGCTGTTGAATTTTTCCGCTCGCGCCAAAGGCGAGGGCGTTGAGATCATCATCAAGTTCAAAGACGAATCCGTTCCCGTGCACACGTACTCTTTCGACTTGCACCCGCGCGACCTCGACCATCCACAGTTCGAGTGGAGCTTCCAGCGCCAACTCTTCGACGCATTGCATGACTACTTCATGGAGATGTTTATCCGCACGCCGCAGGATCGCGCCGATCGCCGCCAGAAGGGACTTTGAGCACCCTCCGTCATAGGATCGAACAGGAGATTCGGGAACGAGGCCCGATTCCCTTCTCACGCTACATGGAGTTGTGCCTTTACGAACCCGAACTCGGTTACTATTCTCGCAACGCCGCCCAGTTCGGCAAAGCCGGCGACTTCTACACGTCAAGCGACGTTCACGCGGTGTTCGGACGCCTTCTGGCTCGCCAGTTCGAGGAGATGTGGCGTGCGCTCGGCTCGCCGGATCAAATCATGCTGAGAGAACTTGGACCCGGCCGGGGCCTGTTTGCGCAAGATGTCCTGGATTGGTCCGAAAAGAAATTCCCAGATTTCTTTCACGCCGTGCGCTACGTCCTGGAAGAACGATCGCCGGCGTTGCGACAGCGAATCGAGACAATCTTGCGCCGACATATTCACGGCGAAAAGGTGCGACTCAGCTCATCTCCCGCGCTCGATGCGTGGGCTGGAGACGTTCGGTTACCGGCCGCGGAGCGGCGGAAGAATGCAGCCCACGGCGCCAGCCGTGGGTCAGCGGCCAATGACGGACGAGCCCCGGAGGGGCGAAAGAATTCTCCGCCGGCCGAACACGCAAATACCCCCGCGATTATCTTTGCCAACGAATTCTTCGACGCGCTTCCTGTCGAAATCGTCAGCGAACACGGCTCCCTCCGCGTCGCCACTTACGATGGCCGATTCGTCGAGACCTGGGCCCCGCCCTCGTCCGAAGAGCTCGAATTCCTCGACCACTATTCGATCCACCCCGAGTCCGGCGAACGTGTCGAGGTCCCGCTGCAATCGCAGGCGCACATGAGCACCGCCGTTAAACTCGAACAAGGATTCGTGGTCGTGATCGACTACGGCTACACTCGCGAGGAACAACTGGCCGGACGCCATCGGGGAACTTTGAAAACCATTCGTCAGCACTCAATCAGCACCAACCCGTATGAAGCGCCGGGCGAGCAAGACATTACCGCCGACGTAAACTTCACAGCACTGACAGCAGCCGCGGCAAAGCGGGGCATGCAAATGCAGAAACTCATAACCCAATCGCAGTTCCTGCTAGGAATCGGCGAAGCGAATGATTTTGCCGACGCATTTGAAGAATGCCGCCTGCCGCAAGAGCGCGCGAAAGTCGCGTTGCAACTTAAACACCTGGTTACTCCCGCGGGAATGGGCGAGAGTTTCCATGTGCTCATTGGTAGTAAGGGAATCGAAAAAGAAAAGGCCTGGGGCCTGGCCGGCCTCACCTTTGGAGCGAAACTTCGCAGATGAAGACTTTTCTCGACGGCTTTTCACAAATCTCTACAAAGTTTTGGACAACTCAAACAATCTCCGGAACCTCCATCTGAATGGACATCTCGGCTGCGATCTCGGCTATGATCTCGCCAAGGAGGCCGTCATGAAGCGGTCTGACTCCAGCATCCTGTTCATTATTTCTGCGGCTGTCGTGCTTGCGTTGTGCGTTTCGAGCAGTCAGGCAGCGCAAAGTGGAAACAGTAACTCCGACCTGGGCGCGCACCGGCCCATCATCTACGTCATGCCAAATGCGGTCACAAATCTGGGAGCGGACGATAGTTCGCAAGTCGTCGTGGACTCTTCGCATAACGGCAAAGAACCGCAGGTCGCCAAAATCTACCAGGAACTGCAGCGCCGTAAGGAATGTCAGCCCTTCTCTGAAAACATGATCAGGGAGAAGGCCGATTATTTCCTGCTTCTGCAGCACGGCGGCGGCAAGGGGAACCGCTGGGCAGTTTCCAATAAAAATGGGGACGTAATTGCTTCGGGCGACTCACTTTTACTGGGAAATTCTGTGAGGGACGCATGCCTGGCAATCAGCAAGAATTGGCAAGAGCAGGGTGTGTCGGCGGGCAAATAATCCTCTGGTATCAGGGAGCATTGAGAATCATGTGGAGACAGCCGCCACCGGCTGTCCCGGGCGCAGCCCGGCGGCGGCCCCCCTAAAATGCCCGGTCAGGATTTCGCAGCAGCCTCCGGATACTCATACACCCCGCGCCCCGATTTCCGCCCCAGCCGCCCAGCCTTCACATACTGGACGAGCAGTGGCGCAGGCCGATATTTTTCTCCCAGCGATTTATGCAGATACTCAAGAATGTTCAGCCGCGTGTCGAGCCCCACCAGATCCACCAACTCAAACGGACCCATGGGATGGTTGAGCCCAAGCTTCAGCGCCTTGTCAATATCCGCAGCTGACGCGACACCTTCCTGCAACATGTAAAACGCTTCATTCCCAATCATCGCATTGATGCGGCTGGTGACGAAGCCGGGCGACTCCTTGATCACCACCACTTCCTTGCCCATGCGCTTGCCCACTTCGACGGCGGTGGCCAGCGTGTCGTCATCGGTCTCCAGCGCACGCACAATCTCGAGCAACTTCATCTTGTGTACGGGATTGAAGAAATGCATGCCCACACACTTCTTCGCGCGATAAGTCACGCTGGCAATTTCAGTGATGCTCAGCGACGACGTGTTCGACGCCAGCATGGTCGTAGGCCGGCAGATCTTGTCGAGCAGCGTGAAGATCTCGATCTTCGACTCCATCTCCTCCGGGACCGCTTCGATAACCAGATCGGCCTCGCGCGCGGCTTCTTCGACGGAACCGGCGTACTCCAATCGATGGAGCGCCGAATCTGCGTCGGCCGCCGTGACTTTTCGCAGTTCCACAGCTTTGTCGAGGTTGGCGCGAATTTCGGTCTCTGCCTTGCGCAGCGCCCCAGGCACCAGGTCTTCCAGGATGGTTCGATATCCGGCCAGCGCCGCGGCGTGCGCGATGCCACGCCCCATGATTCCGGCGCCGATGACAGCAATGGTCTTGACCTGGCTCGTCTCGAGCTGGCTCACCTACTTCTCCACCTTTTCCAGATCCGCGACCGCTGAATTGATGGCTGTGACGGCCGAGCGTAAAGCCTCCGCCAACCGCTTCCTCTCCTCGGCGCTCATGTTCGGAATGTAGATACAAATGCGGCGCAAGGTTGTGGTCATGTCTTCCACATAGTTCATCGCTCGGATCAGTTCACCAGTCACTACTGCCATGAGAGCTCCTCTTTCTTATTTCGACCTGCTAGTTTCGATCTGCCACAACACTGCGCGTTGCCAGCTTAACTGCGATTGCCAGACCTTCTATTCTGGACGCGCTCACGAATTTAGTAAAGGCAAGCGCCCGAAGACTTCGTGCTGCCCGAAACTTTAGTGTTGTCTGCGGTTTCGTTCTTCAGAATGAAACTGCGGGAATCAGAATCGCCAATGCAAGAGACTGAAGTCTTTATTCACAACGAGTTAACCAGGCTGGCATATAATTCCAATCAATTCTTTTTATGGGGCGTTACACCCGTTGGCGAATCGAATAGGTATGGCAGATAAGCTTCTCAAACGCTATATTTTCGCGAGCGATTTCGACCAGACGCTCACCTTCAACGACTCCGGCTACGTGCTCGCCGAATTGGTCGGCATTCCGACCGAGGAGTTCGAACGCAAAGCCAAAGGCATGGCCAGGATCAACCTGGTACAGCAAGGGGCCGAGCTCGCCTACCTGTTGCTGCATGATCCCGAGTTCAAAGCCAAAGTTCGCAAGGAACATCTGCGCGAGGTTGGCAAGCGAATTCGACTCAAGGGCGACATCAAACTGCTTTACCAGCTTCTCGATGCCGGCATCGACGGCCACCAGTTCGATTTCTATGTGCTGTCGGCTGCGCCAGTTGAAGTGATTCTCTCCGCGCTGGAAGACATTGTTCCGCCCGATCACATTTTCGGCACGGAGTTTCGTTACAAGCCTTCCGGCGAAATCGACACCATCGTGCGCGCCACCGCCGGTTATGGCAAAGTTGCGGTCCTGAATCAGCTACTGCTGCAGCAGGTTGCCGGTCCGGATCATGTGATTTATACCGGCGACGGCAGTTCCGACATTCACGTCATGCTTCATATCAACTCGCGCGACGGACTGACGATTGCCGTTTCGGAGTCGACGGACGTTTCACAGATCGCAAAACGCACCGTGCTGAGCACCAGTGCGCTCGCCGTGCTGGCACCGATTCTCGAAGAAGTGGCAGGCTGGGAGCGTTACCGCATTCGCAGTTTCTTCGAAGCCAACGGAATGCTGATTCAGGAGTGGCAGCGTGTCCGCACCGACTGGCTGACGGTGCGTCCCGCCGCCCATGACTTGGAGGCGGAGGGAGAACCTTCCCTGCCCGGATTGGCGGGCGCGAAATCTTAAAACCGTCCTTATGCTGCGCGACCGAAATCTGATTCCGCTCTCTCATCAGCACCGGCGTGCCCTGGTACTTTGTGTCCGCATCGACCGCGCTTCGCCCATCGGGGACTCCGATCTGACGGCATGGCAAGCGGAAATCGCGCAGCACTTTCAAAACGAAATGCGAATTCATTTTGCCGCCGAAGAACAGGTACTGTTCCCGGCGGCGCGAAAGTTTCCGGCGTTGATTCCTCTGGTGGAAGAACTGCTGCTCGAGCATTTTATGCTGCGGGAAAGTTTCGCCAAAGCGGAAGCGCACGCCATGTTGGCAACCGACGTATCTGCGTTCGCCCGACAGATGTCAGCGCACATTCGCAAGGAAGAAAGCCAGCTGTTTCAGCGCCTGCAGGAATTGATGAATCCGGAGCAACTCGCACAACTGGGAAACGATCTGGAACAAGCACTGAAAGACGCCGCGCAGGCTTGCGCCTTGCCTGCCGAGAAAAACCGCCGCGCGGCCGAATGATCCACAACTAGAAGCTTTAGGCGGCAAAGCTCTCTTCCGCCAGGGCGGCAGGTGGTTTCGGAAGACGGTCGCTCAACTCGGCCAGATGAGCCAACTTCTCCGCTAACTCGCTCTTCAGTTGTTGCGGTTCAAAACGCCACCGCCAGTTGCCGCCATTGCGGCTAGGCGTGTTCATGCGCGCCTCGCTGCCCAGCCCCATCACGTCTTGCAGCGGAATGATGCTCAGGCTGGCGGGCGAGCATATCGCCGCGCGGATAAACGCCCAATGGATGCCGTCCTCGCAGCGTCCGACATAAGCTTCCGCGTTACGGCGCTCGTGTTCCGCCGCACTGGATTGCCACCACCCCGCCACCGTGTCATTGTCGTGTGTGCCGGTATAGATAACTTTCCCTTCGGCGCGATGCGGCAGATAGATGTGCGCGCCCTCATCCCCGAAGCCAAACTGCAGAACGGCCATCCCCGGAATTTGCAACCGCTCTCGCAGGGCGTGGACTTCCGGAGTTATGTAGCCAAGATCCTCGGCAAAAAAAGGTAGTCCTCCAAGTTCTTCGCGGAGTTTCAGGAATAAGTCATCCCGTGGTCCGTCTACCCAGCGTCCGTTTACTGCGGTCTCATCGCCGGCAGGAATTTCCCAGAATTGGTCGAATCCGCGGAAGTGATCCAGCCGGATGTAGTCGCAGTTTTCCGTCGACCAGCTCAGTCTTTGAATCCACCATTCATAGCCGGCTTCCTTCATCACATCCCAGCGATAGAGCGGATTTCCCCAGCGCTGGCCCGTCTTGCTGAAAAAGTCCGGCGGAACTCCGGCCACCACTTCCGGCTCCAGATTCAGATCCAGACGGAACAATTCCGGATGTGTCCATACATCGGCGCTGTCGTGGTTCATAAATATGGCGACATCGCCCACGACGCGAATCGCCCGCTGCGAGCAATAGCGCCGCAACGCCCGCCATTGTTCGTAGAATGCAAACTGGAGCGCGCTTCGAATGAGGATGTCGTCGGCCAATTCTTTCCGCGCTTTCTCCAGCGCAGCTGGCTCACGATGCGCAAGTTCACGCGGCCAGCGGTTCCAGCTCTCCAGTTTGCTGCGCGCGCGCAAAGCGTCGAAGAGGACGAAGTCCTCCAGCCACCACACATTTTCGGCGCGGAAACTTTCAAACCGCCGCAACACGCCGCTCGAAGCCGAACTCAGGAAGTTCCGCGCTGCTTCAAACAACAGCGGCATCTTCTGCGCGAAAACCTGCTCGTAGTCGACGAGACTGGAAGCCGGTGTGGATTGAATGGCCTCCAGCTTGGCTCGGTCGATCCAGCCGCGATCTGCCAGGCGCTCCAGGCTGATCAGCAGCGGATTTCCAGCGAAAGCCGATGTCGAGGAGTAAGGCGAGTTGCCGTAGCCGAGCGGGCCGAGGGGAAGAACCTGCCACACGCCCTGGCGAGCGGAGGCGAGAAAATCTACAAACTGATACGCGGCCGGACCGAAATCGCCAATGCCGCCGCGCGAGGGCAACGACGAGGGATGCAACAAAATGCCTGCGGCGCGCGGAAAACGCATGTTGTCGTTACATTCCCGGCTCGCTGCCATTGCGGCTTAATGCCTTGATCTCTTCGTCGTTTCTCTTGATCTTGCCCGCTCTCGTCATCTCATCGACCAGGCTGGAAACGAAAAGTCCAAAGCGCTCCTGCTGCTTGCTCAGCACCAGTTGATCGCGGATCTGGTCGCGCTTGGCGGCATACTCGGCTTCTGACGGCTGCTGGTTCTCGAGCGCCTGCAGCACAACGGCGTTCGACCCGCTAATGATGGGTCCGCTGATCTCGCCCGGCTTCATGGTGAAGGCGACTGCCGCCTGTCCGGACATGGAGCCTACTTCCGGCACCTGTCCGTCGGGCAAAACGAAGTCGCTGGTCTTGATTGCCGCGCCCATTTCTTTCGCTGCACGCTTCAGATCATGTGCCGCCTTGGCACGGTCCGACAGTTCCTGAATTTTTTGCGACAGCAAAATCGAGGAGCGCTCGTTCTTGAACTCTTCTTCCACCCGGCTGCGGATTTCTTCAAAGGTCGGCGTAGCCGCCGGCTTCACTCCCAATAGCTGAAACACCACAATGCCTTGCGACGCCGGAGCCACGTCGGGCGGCGACTTCTCGGTAGCGCTGAACACCGCATCCATAAACTGCGGAGCCGGCCCCAGCCCGGGAAGCATATCCTTGCGGGCAAAGAAATCCGATGTGATCACTTGCGTTCCCTGCGCCGCAGCGGCCGCATCCAGACCCTGCGCGCGAGCCTGCTTCAGGAGTGCCTCCGCCTTCTGCTGCGCGATTTGCTGTCCCTTCTGATGCTGCAGGATCGGCTCGATCTCGGCCTTCACCTCGTCAAGACTCTTGGTGTGCGCTTCCTGCTTGTCGTCCACGCGAATGATGTGGAAGCCGTAGCTGCTCTTCACCAGATTGCTGGTCTGTCCCTTGGGAAGCGAAAATGCGGTCTTCTCGAACTCGGGGACGGTCTGGCCTTTGCCGATCCAGCCCAGCGATCCGCCTTGCTTCGCGCTGCCCGGATCTTCGGAATATTTCTTGGCCAAATCTTCGAGTTTGGCGCCGCTCTTCAATTGTTTCAGCAAATCTTCGGCACGGCGCTGCGCCTCGGCCACGCCCTTCTCGTCCACTTTGCCATCGGGTCCAGGCAGCGGCGTCTTGATGAGGATGTGGCTAACCTTCACCTGCTCTGGCAAACGGTACTGGTCGCGGTGCTGATCGTAGTAGGATCGCAGATCTGCCGGAGTCACTTGAACGTCCTCGGCGGCCTTGCCCGTGTCAATGACGGCGTACTTCACTTTGCGCTTTTCCGGAATGGAATTCGCGTAGCTCGCCTTGTGGCTCTCGTAAAACGCCTTCAGTTCTTCAACCGTTGGGTGCAGCGCCTTGCGCAAATCGTCCTGCTTCAAAACCGCGTAATCGAATTTTACTTTTGAATTCTGCTTGATGAACTGCTCATGAATATCCGATTCACTGACGCTGGCGCTGCCGGAAATAAGCGCTTGAAGTTTCGTCAATAGAATGTCGTCGCCCACAGACTGTTCAAACTTGGTGGGCGTCAGGTTCGCCCGCTGCAGCATGTCTTCATATTCCATCTGGCCAATGAAGTTGCCGCCGGGGAAAAAAGTCGCCGCATAGCGTCCATGCTGCAATTCGTCCTTCACTTCCTCGGGCGTCGCCCGCAATCCCATGCGCCCAGCTTCGCTCAATAGAGCTTGCCGGTTAATCATTTGATCCACTGCACGCACGGTTTCCTGCTGGATCAGAAACGGCATGATCTTCGCGGCCATCTCGCCATAGCGTTGCGCATCCTGCTGAGCCATTTGCCGCGCAGTCTGGCGAACCTCGTCGGATTTGATGTCATCTCCATTTACTTTGGCCACAACGCCCGCGCCCGGCGTGCCCGTCAGCTCGGAGGTGAGGCCGCCGGGAATAAATGTGATGACCATGGCACCGCAAATCACGAGAAGAATGCCGCTGAGAATAATCTTCTTGGTCGGCCCTTGCGTCTGCAAAAATCGAATCATCTTCTTATCACTCCCAGAGTAGAAAGAGGAATTTTCTATTATAAACGAACGGTAACGGTCGGTGAACGGTATCAAAGTTGGCGAAGAGAGGATGTGGGGACGGCCGCCCTCGGCTGTCCGTCGAGCGCAGCTCGACTGTTCTGCGGTCTGCGGCTGTAAAACTCGGCTATTGAAACGAATTAATATAAATGTTATCCATTCTGCGGGGCATTTCTAAAACACCTGTCCGACTGATAAATTACAACTACGAACTCATCACAGGAGCATCATGGACTCAGGCAAGCGGCTGGCAGTGGTTTTCATCGTCCTGGCAAAATTCATTCTGGTTTCGTCACTCTTCGCCCAAGACAAAACACAAACCGCCACGCCAACCAAACTCCGAGGGAAGGTTGGAGCTCTGCTCCGTGCTGCCGACGCCAGACTGACCCTGCGCGAGGGCTGGTCCCTGCAAACCTCGGCCAAGGTCGAAGCCAAGGGAGAAGTCATCTCGACCCCGCGATTTTCAACCAGGGGATGGCATGCGGCGACCGTGCCCACCACTGTCGTAGCCGCGCTGGTCAAGGACAAGACGCTTCCCGATCCTCTCTTTGGGACGAACTTGCGCGACTTTCCCGGCGTCAACTATCCCATCGGCGCAAATTTCTCAAACATCGCCATGGCGCCCGACAGCCCCTACGCGGTCTCCTGGTGGTATCGCAAGCAATTCGCCGTGCCGCCGTCCTACAAGGGCAAGACCATCTGGTTGAAATTTAACGGCATCAACTATCGCGCGAACGTTTTTCTCAATGGCAAGCAGATCGCGAAGTCCGACGACGTGGCCGGCGCCTGGCGCACCTATGAATTTAACGTGACCGGCTTCGCCAAGCCTGGCGCGGAGAATGTTCTGGCGGTGCAAGCCTTCTCTCCCACCGAACATGATCTCGCGATCACCTTCGTCGACTGGAATCCCGCGCCTCCCGACAAAAACATGGGACTGTGGCGCGAAGTCTATCTCACTACCAGCGGCCCCGTGGCCCTGCGCTATCCGACAGCCGTATCAAAACTGAATCCCCCAGCCAACGACAGCGCGCAGCTTACCGTCACTGCGCAAGTCAAGAACGGCACTGATCAGCCGGTCAAAGGCAAGCTTAAAGGCCGGATCGAAGCAGTCAAGTTCGAACAGGACGTGGAACTCGCACCGAACGAAGCCAAGGACGTCACTTTTACTTCCGATAAATTCCAGCAACTCGTCTTCGCGAACCCGCGACTTTGGTGGCCCACGCAAATGGGCAAACCGAGTCTCTATCCGCTCATCATGGAGTTCGAGGCCAACGGCGCCGTCAGCGATCGGTCGACCACCGAGTTCGGCATCCGCGAAATCACTTCCGACTTCAACTCGGTCGGCGGACGCGCCTTCCACATCAACGGAAAAAATATTCTGATTCGCGGCGGCGGCTGGACGCCCGACCTGATGCTGCGCGAAAATTCGCAGCGCCTGCACGACGAATTCCGCTACGTCCGCGACATGGGACTGAATACCATCCGCCTCGAAGGCAAACTCGAGACTCAGGAATTCTTCGACCTCGCCGATCACCAGGGCATTCTTGTCATGGCGGGGTGGTGCTGCTGCGATTTCTGGGAGCGTTGGCCGCGATGGCAACCGCAGGATTTTGAAATCGCCAAGCAGTCGCTGCGCGATCAGATTTACCGCCTGCGCAGCCATCCCAGCCTTGTGATGTGGCTCAATGGTAGCGACAATCCGCCCCCGCCGGACGTGGAGCAGCTGTATCTCGATGTCGAGAAGGAATTGTTCTGGCCCAACCCTGTCGTCTCGTCAGCCACAGGCAAGAAGACCAGCGTCACTGGCGACAGCGGCGTCAAGATGACGGGTCCGTATGAATATGTCGCGCCCAGCTACTGGGAGGTTGACACCCCGCAAGGCCAACCCGAACGCAAGCAGTGCAATCCCGGAGGTTGCGGCGGCGCCTATGGCTTCAACACCGAAACCAGCATGGGACCGGCCGTTCCGCCCGTCGAGAGCATCCGCGCCATGGTTGGAAAAGAACACATGTGGCCCATTGATGACGTGTGGAACTATCACGACGGCGGCGGCGAATTCAAAACGATTGGCGTATTCAGCGATGCACTCGCCAACCGCTACGGCAAGTCCGACAACGTGCAAAACTTCGCCGCGAAGTCGCAAATGCAGACCTACGAAGGCGTGCGCGCCATGTACGAGGCCTACAGCCGCAACAAATATCAGGCTACAGGCGTGATCCAGTGGATGCTCAACAACGCCTGGCCTTCCATGATTTGGCACCTGTACGACTACTACCTGCGTCCCGGCGGCGGATACTTCGGCGCCAAGCGCGCCATGGAAGCGCTGCATCCCATCTATGGCTATGACGATCATTCCATCTGGCTCGTGAGCAGCCAATATGAAGACGCCAGGGGATTGAAGCTCACAACGAAAACTTACAATCTCGACATGACGGAGAAGTTCACGCAATCGAATCCGGTTGACGCTCCCGCCGACAGCACCGCGAAGATTTTCACCTTGCCCGACATCGCGGACCTGAGTCCCACCTACTTTCTGGCTTTGCGGCTGGAAGATTCGACCGGCAAACTCGTGGGCTCGAATTTCTACTGGCTCTCGACGAAGCCGGAGACTCTAGATTGGGCGAAGACTACCTGGTGGATGACGCCAACCGCGTCGTACGCCGACTTCACCGCGCTCTCACAACTGTCCAAGGTCAAGTTGAAAGTCACCGACCGCAGCGAACGCAAAGGCGAAGAAGAAATCACGCACGTAATTCTTCAGAACCCGAGCAAGAGTCTGGCATTCTTTGTGCGCCTGAAAGTCGACAAAGGCGTCAAGGGAGAAGAGATTCTCCCGGTAGTCTGGGAAGATAATTACATCTCCCTGATGCCCGGTGAGAAGCGAGAAATTACCGCAACGTACCGCGCTAGCGAGTTGGGTGCCGCGAAGCCGGCATTAGAAGTCACCGGCTGGAACGTGGAATAGATCGATTGAGTAATGATCCAGGAAAGGGTTTATGTGGGGACAGCCGCCCCCGGCTGTCCGCCGGGCGCCAGCCCGGCGCCTTCTCCCGCACTTTTCCACAACTTTATTGGTAATAATTTACTTGACTAACCATGGTGAGTCTGCTACCTTACCATCATGGAACAACCCAAGACACTTCAGCAAGCCATCCGGCAGTACTCGGACGAACAGGCGTGCATTGATACCGTGGCCGCGCTCCGCTGGCCCGACGGCAAGCCAACCTGTCCTGCTTGCGGCCATCAGGATCACTACTACCTGAAGACCCAGAAGCGCTGGAAGTGCAAAGAGTGCCACAAGCAATTCTCTGTAAAGCTCGGCACTATTTTCGAAGATTCCCCGGTC
>Ga0193751_1001106_pt1 | contig 17901 bp, 16 predicted proteins | sample L1c2metaG_FD_143050 | JGI IMG/M metagenome (GOLD analysis project Ga0193751, IMG submission 143050) | Soil microbial communities from a riparian zone of the East river system, Colorado, United States - L1c2 | ecosystem: Environmental > Terrestrial > Soil > Riparian zone | place: USA: East River... | reverse complement strand
CTTGAAAAAACGCGGGCGCTTCGGCGCGCGCTTTCGGTCCGGTAAACTCCCGCTCGACCGGAAAAATGTGCTGCCGCAGCCATGGCAACAGCTCGCTTTCACCGCGCGCCACGACCGAGTATTGCGGCAGGTGCGTGTGACAATCGATTAAGCCCGGAAAAATCGCGGCCGGCCGCCGGTCGAGCCAGCGAATTGAATTCGGGTGCAGCCGGCGCAGATCGTCGTAGTCGCCGATTTTCGAAATTTTTCCATTGTCGATCAGGAGCGCGCCATTGGGTCGACCGCGCAAAGTGCCGAACTGTGGTGCATCGATCAGAAAGCCGCGGAGGCCGAACGGGCTGGTATCGCTCTGCATAGACCGCGGTTGCTATCAAACCATTTTCGCCAGGCGCGCCGCAACACCGCAATTCAGAGCACTTTCCGGGTAAAGGATAGGGGGATAGGGGCGATTGACTTTGCCGTTCCGGCTTGGACCCGCCAGTGCGACATCGGTACAAAAAAAGATTCGGGCAGCGCACGCCAAGGAGAAACAGCAAATACAAGAAACGTGCAACCGCCCGAATCGCCTTAACCTGTTAATTTGGACAGCGCCCAGCGGCTGGCGTTCGAATTATTTACGATTTTTTCGGACTGAGTAGGCTCAACTGTGCCAGGCACTTACAACTTCATCTCCTCTTGCGTCGAACTGCCGGCCCGCGCCGCTTCGGTTTTTACCTCCTCCAATAACGACTTAAACTCGCATTTCTCCAGTTGGGCGATCAGCGCCGGATAATCCGGTTGGATCCGGAGGTCGTCGATCGAGATTGGAAGCTGCATGTGACAATCGAGCTCCACCATTTTGCGGTTCTGCAAAATTTGGTCGCGGGCGGCGGTAAGCTTTTCCCGATTACGATTGCTTTTCACCTTGTCGATGTTCGCAAGCAGCTTTTCCAGGTCGCCGAATTCGCGGACTAATCCGGCCGCAGTTTTCCGTCCGATACCGGCGCCGGGGATGTTGTCGACCGAATCTCCCGAAATCGCCAGCACGTCGCCGATCAGTTTCGGCGGCACATCCCATTTCGCAGTCGCTTGTTCCTCGCCGAGTAACGCGAACCCGTCTTTCGGAGAAGCGAGATCGGCTTTGGCTGTGGTGTAAACTTTCACGGACGGCCCGATCAGCTGATACAAATCTTTGTCGTTCGTGGCCAGGACCACTTCCATTCCTTTGCCCTTGCCCGCGGCCATCGCGTAGCAGCCCATCAAATCGTCGGCTTCGGTGTTGGGGAGCGAAATGTTTTTGAATCCGAGCAAGGGGGTAAGCTTTTGAATGAAGTCGAGCTGCGGCACCATCGGCAACGGCATTTCTTTGCGTGTCTCTTTGTAAGCCGGTTGCAATTTCACCCGCCGTTCCGGCATGCCTTCGTCCCAAAACACCGCTCCCAGCCCCGGCTGCAGATGTTTGATCATCAAGCGCAGCGTCTTAGTGAAACCAAAAATTGCGTTCGTCGGCTCGCCTCGCGAGTTGGACAGGTTCGGGATCGCGAAGAACGACCGGTAAACGTAATAATGTCCGTCTATTAAGAGCAGTTTCACTAGAAGAGAGGATTAACTGGATTCCGCGGATTTCAAAACCGAACCTGCAAATTCGCTTAAGCAAAACGCTCTGTTCATCCGGTCAATCCTGTCCAATGATGAAGGCATGGCCGAGCAGTGGATCATTCGAGTTCAGGGAAAAGAATACGGCCCGGCTGATCTGGCGATGTTGCGTGAATGGAAAGCAGACGGTCGGGTGTTGCCGGCAAATCCCGCCCGCCAGGCCGATGTCAACGAGGCTCATTGGAAAACGGCCGGCGACATTCCTGGCTTGTTTCAAGTCGAACCACCGCCGGCGCAAGGCGAAATCAGAAGTCAGAAATCAGAAGCCAGAAATGAGAAATCAGCCGTCCCGCAGTTGCGGGACTCCGGCGAGCCAAAGGAAATCAGCGATCAGAAATCGAAGAGCAGACCGCCGAGTCGGAATACTTTGGTCGAGACCTTTCGAATTTATTTTCGAGGTTTCTTTCAATTCTTCGGCCTCTCATTGCTCAGCATCGTCCCGATTGTCTGCGCGGAGCTTACCAGTCGTTTCATCGACACCGCGCCGGGTGTGAATGTCGATCTGCGAACACTCGTCGCGGTCGCGTTCGGATTATGCATGCTCGTGCTGCGAATTATTTTGGTTCCAATTTACATCGCCGGCATCCAGATTCTCACCGCCGAGCTTGCGACCGGACATCGGATCGGTTTTTTCAGCGTCCTTAATGCGGCGGTCAAATATTGGCCGCGCGTGGCCGGTCTCGGCCTGTTTGTCTATGGCGTTTTCTTTTTACTGATCCTATTCGCTCTCGGCATCGCGATCATGGTCGTGACCTCAGCGACGCTCTTCTCGATCGTGCTCGCGCTCGGCTTGCTTGCCTTTCAAGTTTGGTTGTTCGGCCGATTTTTCATCAACGTTCTTTTTTGGCAGCAATTCACCGTGCTCGAAAACGCGAACGCGAACGAGGCCCTCCGTGAGAGCAGAAGACTCGCGCGCAGCGGGCGGGATCTTCCCTGGTATCAACGCCCACTTTGGCGCGGCGCGCTCATTGTCTCGCTTTGGGTCGCGTTTGTTCTGGCTATCACCATCACTCCGGCGTGGCCAACGTTACGCGACTATTTTGTCGAACTTACCCGCACCCAGGATCCACAAGCGCTTCTCCAAAAAATGAACGCCAGCCTGCAAACGCACGGAGTCAATTATCCGGTTTTGGCTCTGAGCATTTTGCAACGAATTCTTCAACCGCTCCTCGGTATCGCCTTCGTCGTCCTTTATCTCGATAGCCGGCAAGCAGAGTAAATGATATAATTAGCTTGTTAGCTTGCATCGCTTTGCGACAGAGAAATGCAATTTTCCCCAGCGTATCTTTTCCTTCCCATGTGGTCAGGTCCATCATCGACACGGCGAGTTTCAATCCGGCAAGCTTGGTGGAGGTTTTGATGCTCCGCTTGGCGAATGCGGCGGCGCGTTCCCCGGCCATCACTTGATCGATCACCGGCGCCGGACGCGGCACATTTCGCTCGCGGCGAGCCGTCTCGAAACGCGCGACCGTTTTCATGAATCGGTTTTTGAAGTTGGTCCGGGAAAAAGTTTTGTTGGATGGCGACCACTCTCGCGTTGCAATCCGATTCATATTCCAAAGCGGCCAGCCAAAGCAATCATGCAGACGTTCCTCTTGTTCTTCGCCCTGGCAGAGCCGTCTCCGGGCACATTCTTGATTGCAAGCGCTATTAGTCTGGGCTTGCTCGCGATTTTCCTTCATCACAAACTCGGCTAAACGGCGCGAAGACTCGCTCTTCGCGGATTGCGCGTTGCGACTGCGTAATCGATAAGAAACGTCGCCCTTATGACAATGATAAAGACCTGGCCTGGAAAACCATATCCCCTTGGCGCCACTTGGGTGGGAAACGGCGTCAATTTCGCGATCTTTTCCGAACACGCCACGGGCGTTGATCTCTGCTTGTTCGACAACATCGGCGCGCCGAAGGAAAACCTCCGCATTCCTTTCCGCGAACAAACCGAGCAGGTGTGGCACGTGTTTTTGCCCGATGCGCGGCCGGGACAACTTTACGGTTACCGCGTCTATGGCCCGTACGATGCGAAGCGAGGCCTGCGTTTCAACGATTCGAAATTGTTGCTCGACCCGTATGCTAAAGCGATCGCGGGCCAAATTAATTGGTCGGACGAAATGTTCGGTTACGTCGTCGGCGATAAAGCGGAGGACCTGACGCGCGATTCGCGCGACAACGCGTGGGCGATGCCCAAGTCCGTCGTGGTCGACGATGCCTTCAATTGGCGCGACGACAAACGGCCGAACACTCCGCTTTCCGAAACGGTGATTTATGAAATGCACGTGAAAGGATTCACGAAAGTTTGGGAAGACGTGCCGGAGCAATTGCGCGGCACCTATGCTGGAGTCGCGAGCGAGCCGGCGATCCGTTATCTCAAAAACCTTGGCGTGACCGCGGTCGAACTTTTGCCGGTGTACACCCATCTGGATGACAAAGCGCTGGTCGATCGTGGCCTGACGAATTACTGGGGCTACAACACGATCGGATTTTTCGCACCGCACGGGCACTATTCGAGCAACCGTGAGTTGGGCACGGAAATGACCGAATTCAAATCGATGGTGCAAGCCCTGCACGCCGCCGGGATCGAAGTGATTCTCGATGTTGTTTACAATCACACCGGCGAAGGAAATCATCTCGGACCGACGGTCTGTTTTCGCGGGGTCGATAATGCGGCGTTTTACCGGCTGATGGCAGATAATCCCCGTTTCTATTTGGATTACACCGGCACCGGCAACACGGTAGACACGCTCCACCCGCGCACACTGCAAATGGTGATGGACAGTCTGCGCCATTGGGTGGTGGAAATGCGCGTCGACGGTTTTCGGTTCGATCTCGCTCCCGCGCTCGGACGCGACGGCACCGGATGCAATAAATTCGCCGCCTTTTTCAAAGTCATTCAACAGGATCCGGTGCTGTCGCAGGGGAAATTGATCGCGGAGCCGTGGGATGTCGGTGAAGGCGGCTACCAGGTCGGCAATTTCCCCACGCCGTTTTCGGAATGGAACGGTAAATTCCGCGACGCGATGCGCAGTTTTTGGCGCGGCGACGAAGGATTTATCGGCGAAGTCGCGTATCGACTGACCGCCAGCCCCGATCTTTATCAACACGACGGCAGGCAACCTTTCGCCAGCGTCAATTTCATTACCTCACACGACGGGTACACGCTGAACGATCTCGTCAGTTACAACGACAAGCACAACGAAGCCAACGGCGATGAGAACCGCGACGGCGACAACCACAACCGCTCCTGGAACTGCGGCGTCGAAGGGCCAACGGACGTTCCGAACATCAACAGTTTGCGCCGCCGGCAGGAGCGCAATTTTTTGGCGATGCTTTTTTTGTCGCAAGGCGTGCCGATGCTTTTGGGCGGCGATGAATTCGGCCGGACGCAAAAGGGAAACAACAACGCCTATTGTCAGGACAATGAGATCAGCTGGCTAAATTGGCGGTGGGACGAAAACCAGAACCGCCTGTTCGAATTCACCAAAAAATTGATTCAGCTGCGGCGTGAGCATCCGGCATTTCGGCGTCCGAAATTTTTTCACGGCCGCCGCGTTCCGGGCGGCGAGATCAAGGACGTGATGTGGTTCAATCCCGGTGGGAACGAAATGAGCGAGAAAGAATGGAATTCGCCATTCGCACGTTGTCTGGGGATGCTCATCAGCGGCGACGCCCTTGAATTGGTGGATGAACATGGCGAACCGGTGCGCGACGACACCTTTCTGCTTTTGATCAACGCGCATCACGAACCAATTCCGTTTGTGCTTCCGGGCGAGGAGCACCTCGAGTGGGAACAGATTCTCGACACCACCAACGAAGATGGTTTTCTCAAGGAACCGAAGAAATTTTCGTCCGGCGACGATGTCGACCTTGGTGGACGAGCGAGTTGTTTGTTCAAGCTCAGCCGCGGCGAACAACCGCGCGCGCGTCACGAGTCCTGGAAGAAACGCGCCATGGCGGCGCTCGCGGCGATCACCGGTGACGAGGAACGCGCGAAGAAATAATGGAGCGACACGTCTTCCAAATTCTTCAACGCAAGATTGCAACGCGGCGCGATTCTATTATAGAGAATTGATGAGCGCTTCTTTGACGCGCCGGGAAGACGCTCGTCCAGTTAGCCTATGATACCGGCTTCACTCGTAATCGCGGCAGACCGCGGCAGCTTAAAAGCATATCGGGTCAACGAAACGCCCACCCGCGGGCCGAGTTTAAAATTGATCCAGGCTTTCGATATTACCGATGCGCACGGCAAGCTCGTCGATAAGGTGACCGACCTGGCCGGACGTTTTCCGGTCACCGAAGGCGCCGGCGCGCATCGCGGCCCGGCTTCCATCGCCGAAAGTAAACTTGAAACCGAGACCGATCGCCGCATTAACAAAGAGCTGGCCGAGCAAATCGCCAAGATTGTTAACGGCAGCGGCAGGGAAGGCTGGGCATTTGCCGCGCCGTCCGAGATTCATGGGGCGATTGTCGATCTTTTACCTGATCGCGTCCGCAACCGAATCGTCGAGCACGTGAAATCCGATCTGGTCAAAGTGGAGCCGGCGAAATTCCCGAATCATTTTCGTTCCCTTCGTCCGGTTTAAGCTCAATATTTTGTTATGCAATTGCCCGTCAAGATCACCTACCGCGGCCTGGATAAGTCAGATAAGATCGACAACCTCGTTTTAGATTACGCTTCGCGACTCGAGAAATTCTGCGACCACATCAACCGCTGCGATGTCGCGATCGAGCAACCCAACCACACTCATCACAAAGGAAATCCTTATCGTTGCCGAATCGATGTCACGGTGAGACCGCGTCACGAGCTGGTGAGCGACGAAAAGCAAATGGACAACGGCTCGCACGAGCCGCTCAACAAGGTCATTCACGACGCGTTCAAAACGATGGAACGCCAGTTGCGCCACCTCGTCGAGAAACAACGCCGCGAGTGAATTGGTAAAGCCGTTGAAGCGGCTTCCCAGCGCTCATGGACGTCCTGACACCAACTTAAAAGTCGGTGTTAATGAAATATGATCGCAGTCGGGGTTTGATTAACACCGGCCTTCAGGCCTCTTCATCCCGCTAGATCTGGCTGCCGTGCGCCTTTAGTAACACCGGTCTTTAGACCGGTGATCACGCGCACAAGATCGACATCAGCCGTTTCAACGGCTTATTCTCAGGCGCCGATGTCCCTCCATTCTCATTCGCGGTGCTGGATTCATCTTATCTGGGGAACGTTGAACCGCGAAAAGCTGCTGACTAAAGACGCTGCAGAGCGTGTGTCGGCGTATCTGAATGAATACGCCAAGAACAAAGGTATCTACATTAAGATCAATTATGTGAACGCCGATCACGTCCACGCTCTTGTCGATCTTCCAACTGGCTTGTCAGTTGAAGAACTGATGCAGCTGTTGAAGGGAAGCTCCTCTCACTGGATTAACGAAAACAACCTCGTGCCTGGAAAATTCGCGTGGGGGAGAGGATACGCGGCTTTCTCAGTGTCCGAATCTAATGTCGAACAGGTCGCAGCGTACATCGCGGGGCAAAAGGAGCATCATCACGTGCGCAGCTTTGCGGAGGAGTTTCGGGAATTCGCCGAGCGACACGGATTGCCTGTGGCGGATCTGGAAAGCCGTTGAAACGGCTTTGCCGGGTGAACGGTCTGTGACACCGGCTTAAAAGCCGGTGTTAATGAGATCCCTATCTGCGTTCGGCTTTCGCGAACATCTCCAGCATCTCGGCCTCCGATAGCGGCTGCAGAATGTTCCGCGCGGCAAATTCGTTCGCTTGCGGATAGTCAGTGGCTCGAAGTCGTTCGGCCGCTTTCGCGAGATCGTAGGTCGTGTGTCGAAGCTGAATATCAGGTCCAAATAGGAGCCAGTCCGCGCCTGGTTTCCCAAACGGCATTCCCACGCTGCCCGCGTTCACAATGCGAACGTTTCCAACCGTTCGATCGAACTGCATGTGGGTGTGACCGCACACGACCACAGATGCGTTCACCTCTCGCAAGGTCGATGAGAGCCGTTCTTCCGGTGTACGTTTGGTGAAGACATCGTTTTCGTTCTGCGGCGTAGCATGACAAAACAACACCGCACCTAAGTTTGGGATCTCGAGGCGAATTGTCTTCGGCCAGCTCGCCAATACCTGTTTGTAATCAGCAAGCTGTTGCGCGTTCCAGCGGATCACGTCTCGAAACTGTGTTGGAACCTGCGGCTCCTTGCCTGCCATCTCCGTGAGCACCGCGACTTCGCCATTTCCGTAAATAAATTGGATTGGAACATCGACATCCAGCAAGCGATCGAGTGTCGCGCGGGGCATCGGCCCCGGAACGACATCGCCCCCGACTAGGATTTGATCGACACCTGATTCTTGAATTTCTTCCAACACAGCTTCCAGCGCGGGCAGATTCCCGTGAATGTCATAAATCGCAGCGACGACGCGCATCGGATCAGTGATCAGTACTCGGAAAGTCTTACTTCTTGGTCGCGTAATGCTCGGCGCCGAGAAAATGAAGCGATACGTACGGCTGATCGCCAATGACCCAGCTGTCGTGGGGAATGGGCGGAATGTAGAAAAGCTCGCCCGCGTGTAGTTCGACCACGCGGCCATCATCGAAAGCGGCGGTTGCGGTTCCCGAAAGGACTAGTCCGACGTGTTCAACATGACAACGCGTCGCGCCGACGGTCGGACCGACGTGCTCGCTCCATTTCCAACCCGGCTCGTACGTCGCGCGCCCAATTGTCATCCCGCCGATGTGGACCAATTCAAATTTCCCTTTTTGCATGACCCGCACTTCATCCGGCGACTCGAATCGTTTCAGGATGACGCTGAGTTCGTTGCTACTCATTGAGTCTTGGCGGCGGAAGATCTGCTTGGCGCTGCAACGGTATCTGCGACGGGCGAACGAGCCACGCGAACTAAGAAGACAATGGCGGCGCTGACGGCAAGAATTATAGCAAGAGCTTTCGCATAGAGCACAAGCATGTAGAATTCTTTTCCCGTCATTGGGTGGACTCTCACGAATAACTGACCGTTCAGTGTTCGAAGGTCGGGATCAGCTGATCTCACGTGAGCGGTGAGCGTGTAATGCGCACCGCGCTTTGCATCAAAAGAACCAAGCGCAAAGCCGACTAACTCACTCCAGTTCTGCCCTCGCTCCGGTTGAATTTCGATTCGCTGTGCACGCGAATCGACAGAAAACTCGATTTGCGGCCGAGACGTTGGCTCTCCAAAGGGACCAACGATCTCTTTCAGTCGCTCAAATGGAAGGTTGCGCTCGAATTGAACCTCGATGTAATGGCGCTCAGATAGTATCGGCGTGAAAGAAAACGAGGCATGCTGACCCGTAACCACTGGGAATGAGCGACGAAGAGGTGTTGTGAAGCGTTCAGCAATCGATGGTGACCCAAACCAAAGCGCCAAAGCGACAACGAATAGTATGGCAGCGGATTTGTAACCGCGCTTTCGCATTAGGGGAACAACTTGTTCAGAACCAGAGAAAACTCTTGGGCTCTAACACGCGGACTAGGCTGGTGCGCCACCGAGTGCGCCGGGAAGAGGCGGGGCCTCGGGGCCGACTACGACCTGGCGTGGCGGTTTTTCGGGAGCCATTTTTTCGCCCGATGTCGGCGTGACAGTTGGCGGCGGGTTTCTTAACACGCCGTGCCTGATCAGTTCTTTGATCTGGGAGCCGTCGAGTGTTTCGTATTCGAGCAACGTTTTGGCGATTGCGTCGAGGTGGTCGCGATTGGCGATGAGAGTTTGTTTGGCGGTCTGATACGCGTCGTCGAGCAAACGTCGCACTTCGCGGTCGATTTCTTCGGCGGTGGCTTCGCTGTAATCGCGGTTGCGAGTCAGTTCGCGGCCGAGGAAAACGTAATCTTCGTGCTCGCCGTACTCGACCATGCCGAGTTTTTCGCTCATGCCCCATTCGCAAACCATTTTTCTCGCCATGGCGGTGGCCATCTTGATATCGCCGGCAGCGCCGGTGGTGACATCGCCGAAAACAATTTCTTCCGCGACGCGGCCGCCCATTTTCACGGCCAGACTGGCGAGCAATTCGTTCTTGCGATTGGTGTATTTATCTTCTTCCGGCAACCACATGGTCGATCCAAGCGACGGGCCGCGCGGAATGATGGTTACTTTGTGAAGGGGCTCGGTGTGCGGAAGCAGCTCGAGCAACAGGGCGTGGCCGGCTTCATGATAAGCGGTGTTCTGTTTTTCTTTTTCACTGAGTGCGAGACTGCGGCGTTCCTTGCCCCAGCGGACTTTGTCGCGCGCTTCTTCTAACTCAGAGAGGGTGATTCCTTTTAATCCGCGGCGCGCGGCCAGCAGCGCCGCTTCGTTGATCACGTTCGCCAATTCCGCGCCGGAATAACCGGGCGTGCCGCGCGCGACCACCGCAAGATCGACACCTTCCGCGAGCTTCACTTTCTTGGAATGCACCCGCAAAATTTCTTCGCGGCCTTTCACGTCGGGAAGATTGACGGTGATCTGGCGATCGAAGCGTCCGGGACGCAGCAGCGCCGGATCGAGAACATCGGGACGGTTCGTCGCCGCAATGATGATCACGCCTTCTTGCGTGTCGAATCCGTCCATCTCAACGAGCAACGCATTGAGCGTTTGCTCGCGCTCATCGTGTCCGCCGCCGACACCATGCCCGCGGTGACGGCCGACCGCGTCGATTTCGTCGATGAAAATAATGCAAGGCGCGGATTTCTTGCCCTGCTCGAACATGTCGCGGACGCGCGAAGCGCCCACGCCGACAAACATTTCGACGAAATCGGAGCCACTGATCGAGAAGAACGGAACGTCGGCTTCTCCGGCGATTGCGCGCGCGAGCAAAGTTTTACCGGTGCCCGGAGGTCCGACCATCAACACGCCTTTCGGAATGCGGCCGCCGAGTTTCTGAAATTTTTTCGGATCGCGCAGAAACTCGACCAGTTCCTGGACTTCGTCCTTAGCTTCCTCAACCCCGGCGACGTCCTTGAACGTGATCTTGTTTTTGTCACGCGCGAGCATGCGCGCTTTTGATTTGCCGAAGTTGAGCGCGCCTTTGCCGGCCATCCGGATTTGCTGGCGGAAAAGAAAATAGAGCAGCGCGAGCAGGAACAGAACAGGGCCGAAGCTCAAGAGCGCCTGGCCGAAAGGATGCGATTCGGAACGAATGGAAGGTTGAATTCCGGCGGCGGTGAGCTTGTCCTGCAAATTGCTGGTGAAATTGAGATAAATAACGGTGCGGAACGGCACCTCCATGTTTTGCGCGCCGCCGGCGCCCTGCTTGATATATTTGCCACGCAACTGCTGGGTGGGCTGGCCTTCCTCGACGAACAAGGTGAGCGGCGCATTTTTGTCGTTAACAATTTCCTTGTTCTCGAGCAGCTCGAGGAAGCGATTGTAGGGAACGTCCTCGAGTTGCGGATAATTCCCGCGCCAGAACAGCATCGCCAGGGCAAAAAAGCCGAAGGCGACCGCGATCAGGATGACGCCGCGCCAGTTGAAGCTCGGCTCGTTGCCGCGGGGCTTATTCTCGCGTTGGGAGTTGCGATCGGATTGTGGCATAAGGAGTGCGATTACTAGCGAAAAGACAGGCTACCATGAACGTCTGGCATTGCAAAAAGTGGGGTTAGAAAGTGACCAGTGACATGTGACCAGTAACGAGATAAGCAAGGATCAGGCGAGCCAGTGCATTGCTTAGTTTCTTAATCGCGGTAAAATTCCCGTTCCAAATCCCTGCATGACTCAGCTCGTTTCAACGGTCGCGGAAAAACTTGACCGCGCGGTCCAAAAGGTGACGCCGCTCGCGTATCGCGTCCGGCGGCAGGGGCGGCGCTTGATGCGGCGCGCCTTACGCAAACCACGCAGCGTTTCGGAAGGTCCAAACCTGCTGCCGGTGCTGATCCAGGTGCTGGCCAGTTTTTCGAAAGCCGACGGCGTGCTGCTGGAAGAGGAAATAGACTCAAGCCTTGGTTTTTTGCGATACGATTATCCGGAAGCCGTTTATTCAGAACTGCGTCAACTTTTCCGACAGGCGCTTTACGAGCAGCAAGATCTGGCGGCGATGGCGCAAAAGCTCAGCACGCAATTGACGACCGAGCGCAAGATCATGCTCGGCGTCCAACTTTATGATCTCATTTCGCAAGCCGGACTGAAACAGGAACAGGTCGTTGCCTTTTATTCGTTCATGTCGCAGCTGGGCATGGCCGCCCAAGCGATCGATATCGTTTATCAATTAAACGCTTCGGAAGATGCCGACCCGTCGATCTATCAACGCGGCGCGTCGCCTTTGGAATCACTCTCGTTCGCCAGTAACAGCAAAGCGGACGTGCGAATGAAAAATCTGGTAGAGAGCGATCGATTGATGGCGTTTCGCTATCACGAACTGATTCTGCTGAAGAATTACAGCAGCCAAAATGTTTCGGTGCGCGGCCGGCCGTTGGTGCGGGGCGGATTCTGCCGAATTTATCCGGGGCAACGGATCCTGATCGGCGATCATGTGCTGACCTACCAGGAGCTGGCTCAGTATTTCAACGCCAAGAAAAACGTTTCCGTTCCGCAAATTTTTGTGCGGGTGAACAAGGACGCGGACGAAGTCGGTCTGGAGCGCGCGCGGACGCGCGAAAGCGCGCTCGAAATTGCGTTCGGATTGAAAGTGAGGGTGAAAGCGTTGCGCGACGTCGATGCGGTGCTGAACGGCGTGAAACTCAAGTCCGGTGCCCAGGTGGAGGCGAGCCTCGACGACAAAATTCTCTTCCACAACGACAGCGAGATGGATTTGAGCGATCTGCGCCGGCGAGCTCGCGCGTTCGGTGGCCGGTTTCAACTCAAAGCGTCGAAATCGGAATATCTGGTGTCGAACGATCCGAGCAAGCTGCAGCCCGACGACATCTTGCTTTCGCCGGGAACAAGCGGCGACGTGTTGCTGAAAATTTTCTGCGATTACGACCAGCGCGTCGGCCAATTGGAAGTCATTGAGGCGGATCGTCCGATCCTGGTGGGCGATGTGGCGGTAAGATCGACGTACCCCCTAAAAGATTGCGACACAATCCGGATCGATGTGGGGCAATTTCTGCGCTGCAACTTTTCCGAGCGGATCATCGAGGAAGAGCGAAACATCATTCGCACCCTGGAGGTGAGTGAGGTGACCCATCGTTTCGGCAGCAGCGACACCGGCCTGGAGGGAATCTCATTCGCGCTGACACGGGGCGAGCTGGTCTGCGTGATGGGCGCGAGCGGTTCGGGCAAAAGCACGTTGCTCAGAGTGCTCGCCGGACAACTTCAACCGACTAGCGGCCAGATCTTCTTGAATGGCCGTTCGCTCTATCCGAACCTGGACGAGCTCAAAAAATACGTCAGCTACATTCCGCAGGAAGACGCGTTCGACGAGCATTTGACCATCGGCGAGAATCTGCAATTTGCCGCGGCGATTCGATCACCGCACCTTTCACGGCGCGACCGAATGCGGCGACTGGAAGCCAAACTGGTCGAGCTCGGATTGGGCGAACGCCGCGATGCCGTTGTCGGCGCCGCGATCAAGAAAACGTTGAGCGGCGGCGAACGGAAACGGCTCAACATCGGGCTCGACATGATTGGAATGTCGGACGTTTATCTGTTCGACGAGCCGACTTCAGGACTTTCGTCGAAAGATTCCGAGCACGTGATCGAGATCATTCGCTCGATGGCGCACAACAAAATCATCATTGTCACCATTCACCAGCCAAGCTCCAAACTGTTTCAGTTGTTTCATAAGGCGATCCTTCTTGATAAAGGCGGCCGGCTCGTCTTTTTCGGGACGCCAACCGAAATGCTTCGCTATTTTGCCGAGGCCGAGCATCAGCATCAGTTCGGGGCGGACCTCGGTGCCTGTCCTTCGTGCGGGACGACGCGACCGGAATTCATTTTCGATGTGCTCGAAACGCCGCTGCGCGATTTGAGCGGCGACATTATCTATGAGGAGAATAGTCGCGGGCAATTAGTGGCAGCGCGGCGTTACTCGCCGGAATTCTGGCGCGATAAGTATGAAGCGTTTCGCCTGATCCAGGACGTCAAACAGGTGTCGCTGCGTCGCGAACAGGTGCCCCAGTTGCCCTCGGCACCGGCCCAAAGGAAAAAACGACTGCCGATTCGCTGGCACGACGAGTGGACCCAGTTCCGCGCGCTCCTGCGACGCTCATTCATCAGCAAGCTGCGCAACCGCGCCAACATTTGGATCACAACCTGTGCTGCGCCCGTTCTCGCTCTGTTGATTGGCACGCTGCTGCGTTATTCGGAAAGTGGGAAATACGATTTCGCATCGGCTTTCCACGTCCCGACCTATTTGTTTCTGGGATTGCTGGTAGTGATGTTTCTGTCGCTGACCAACAGCGCCGACGACATCATTCGCGACCGGCCGGTGCTGCAACGCGAGCGCAATCTGGATGTCCGATTGCCGTATTACATCTTCGCGAAGATGTCGTCGTTGTCGGTCTTCGCCCTGATCCAGTGCGTCCTCTTCGTCCTGATCGGCAACTACGTTCTTGAGATGCGGGGAATGTTTTGGACCCATCTTGCGCTGATGTTCATGACCGCGCTCGGAAGTCTCGCGCTTGGTCTACTCGTTTCATCACTGGTTTCCGACGCCAAAACCGCGGCCAACATCGTGCCGTTGGTTTTGATTCCGCAGATTCTGATGAGCGGCGCCCTGATTAAGTATGAAGACATGAACCGCAATCTCAGCCTGGTTTACTCGCTGACTCGCTGGTTCCACGAACATCCGACCAAAGACCGCAGCAAAAAAATGGAGAGCAAATTACAGGTGCCGTTCGTGTGCCAATTTATTCCGATGCGCTGGTCGTACGAAGAAATGATTGTGGCCCAGGCAAAATTGAACCCGCTCACGTCTCGGCAGGAGCGCGCTCAACGCGAGATCGATTCCATTGTCGGGAGACATCGACAAGATCCCGCCGAAGGGGAGCGACTCGACGAGTTGAAGGAAGTGCTCGCTGTTTTGTCCGGCCTGGAAGCGACATCCGCCGACGAGCTCGATCATTATCTCGCCCAGGTCGATCAAGTGCTTGATCGAAAACGATCCTTTGACTCGGGCGCGTTCAAACAGGCGAAAGGCGCGGTCACGGCGGAACAGATTTATGTGAACCAGAAAGTTTCCGATCTGATTTCGAACGCGGAAATGGAGCAGAGCGATTATCGCCGCGGAAGCCGGCCGAACGTTTTTTTCGGCGCAGAGAAACGCTACCTCGGAGTCAAAATCAGCGTCTTTGTCTTCAACACGCTCGTGTTGATTGGCTCGACATTGGGCATGCTCGGATTGCTCTTCTGGATCCTGCGCCGCCAACTCGAAGTCCGGCGAATCTAAGTCCGAGCCGGACTGGCGGTATTCAGACTGATCTTTATTTGGCAACCGATGCGGTTACCCTACAATTCACAAGATCATGAAAACAACTGAGAATGGAACCCGACTGATCGTCGCGGCAAGCGACATCGATGCCGACATGCTTTATGCGACCAAGTTTTGGGCCGGCGACCCATTCATTTTTCTCGAGCAAAACGGGAAGCGCACAATCGTTTTGAGCGATCTCGAAATGGACCGCGGCCGACGGACGGCAAAGGTGGACGAGTTTGTTTCGTTCAATCAACTCGAGCGCGAAGTGCAGGGCAAAGCGAAACAAGCGCCGCCTTATGAGAAAGTGCTCGCGCATTTTGTGAGCAAGCGCGACATAAAGAGCGCTCTCGTTCCGGCGAATTTTCAGCTCGGGTATGCCCGGGAGCTGGCAAAGAACGATGTCGATCTTGCCACGACCAACGGGCTCTTTTGGCCGGAACGCGAAGCCAAAACGGATGAGGAGCTGAAGTTAATTGGTCGCGCGTTGCGCATTACCGAAACGGGTCTGGCCCGCGCGGTGGAAGTTTTGAAGGCGTCGAAACCGGCCGGAAGGAAATTGCGCTGGTCGGGCAAAACGCTCACCTCCGAAATGCTGCGCGCCGAAATCGATTCCGCGATGTTGCGCGCCGGCGGCACGCCGACGAACACAATCGTCGCCGGCGGCGATCAGGCCTGCGATCCGCATGAGCGCGGCTTCGGTCCGCTTTACGCGAATTCGTTGATCATCCTCGATATTTTTCCACGCGACGCCAAGACGGGCTACTGGGGCGATATGACGCGGACTGTTGTTCGCGGACGGGCGAACGATGCGCAGCGCAAACTTTGGGAAACGGTGAAAGAAGGGCAGGAGCTCGCGCTTCGCGAAATCAGAGCCGGGATCGACGGAATGAAAATTCACAAAGCTATCCAAGCGCTTTTTAAAAAGCGCGGCTATCCGACCGAAGTCCGCAAAGGCAAGAACGTCGGATTCTTCCACGGCACCGGCCACGGGCTCGGCTTGGAGATTCACGAATACCCGCGGCTTCAGAAAGTGACGCTGAAAGATCGACAAGTGCTGACGGTTGAGCCGGGACTTTATTATCCGGGGCTCGGCGGAGTGCGGCACGAAGACGTGGTCGTGGTGACGACGACCGGCTGCAAGATTCTGTCGCGATTTCCCAAGCAGCTCGAGATCTGACGACGCATCGCGTTGCGTGCGTCTCGAGTTGTAGCTGCCGCCGTCTCTGGCGGCAGACTCTGTCGGAAATCTGCCGATGGGGACATCGGCAGCTACAACGCTTCGCACGGTGCAGCGGCCACAAGGGCCAAATGAACGCGCATCGTAGTTGAGCGTCTAATTTAGGCAACTAGATTACCACAGGCATGTTCTATCCAATCGGCTTTGGCGGCAGCAGTTGGCTCCTCTACATCGGCGTGCCCTTGATCATCGGCATCTGGGCGCAGATCCGCGTTAGCAGCGCCTTCAGCAAATGGGGAAAAGTGCGCGCGACCTCAAACATTACCGGCGCGGAATGCGCACGGGAAATTTTGCAGGCCGCCCAAATCCACGATGTCGATGTGGTGGAGACAAACGATTTCCTGGGCGATCACTACGATCCGGCGAACAAGAAACTTTGCCTTTCCAGCAACGTCTTTAACACGCCCTCGGTGGCTGCGCTCGGCATCGCCGCGCATGAGACCGGACATGCCATTCAGCACGCCAAGGCCTATGCTCCGCTCAAAGCGCGCATGGCCATTGTGCCCATGACCATGATCGCGTCGCAAATGCTCCCATTCGTCATTTTCGGTGGAATATTTTTTCGCATCAGCGGTTTGATCACGCTCGGCATTTATTGCTACGCCATCCTGCTCATCTTCCAATTGATCACGCTACCGGTGGAGTTCGATGCGTCGCGCCGGGCCAAGATCATTTTGCAGCAAATGGGAATCGTGCAGCCGGGCGAAGAAGTGGCCGGCGTGAACAAGGTGCTCAACGCTGCCGCGCTGACCTATGTCGCGGCCTTCATCGCCGCGCTCGGCAACCTGCTTTGGCTGTTGTCCCTGCGCGACCGTCGCTAAGCCGCGACCTCATTGAAGAAGATGAATGCCTCCGCCGTTTTGCAGCCTGCTCGACGCCTGACCGATTTGTTGTCGTCCGGGCCGGGTGCCGGTGTTAAGTCTAAAAGACAAGCGATGGACGAGCCCCGGAAGGACGAAGACCAGCAATTGGTGGCGCGCACGCAGGAAGGCGACGCGAGCGCCTTCGATCAGCTGGTGGTGAAATACACACCGCGTCTCTACGGGCTGGTTTACAACATGACCTCGAACCATGAGGACACGAACGACCTGTTGCAGGACATTTTTTCCAAAGCTTACAAGGCGATCCGCGGCTTCCGGGGGAAGTCGTCCTTTTACACTTGGATCCATTCGATCGCGGTGAACATGACGCTGAATTTTCTCAAAAAACGTGGCCGCCGTTTCCAGCTCAGTCTGGACGATGTCGATGCCAGCATTCAGAACGACAAGGAATTCCTCGAGGCGACCGCCTCCACCAGTCCGGTGCGGGAGGCCGACTTGTCCGAGCTCCAAAAAAGGTTGAACGAGGCGATGATGAAATTGTCAGATGAACACAGAGCAGTGGTCACGATGTTCCATATTCAGGGGATGCCCCACGCAGAAATCAGTAAAATCTTGCGGGTTTCAGAAGGCACAGTACGCTCCAGGCTTTTCTACGCCAACCGGCAACTGCAAAATTATCTAGACGAGTTTCGAAAAAATCCGGTCACCTGATTAGCGCCCATGGACGAGTTTAACGACAACGAAATAACGAAGCTGCTTCGCCTCAAACGTTACGAACAGCCGACGCCCGGTTATTTCGAAAATTTCTTGCACGAATTTCATCGTCGTCAGCGCGACGAACTATTGCGGCAACCGCT
>Ga0193751_1001104_pt1 | contig 17911 bp, 14 predicted proteins | sample L1c2metaG_FD_143050 | JGI IMG/M metagenome (GOLD analysis project Ga0193751, IMG submission 143050) | Soil microbial communities from a riparian zone of the East river system, Colorado, United States - L1c2 | ecosystem: Environmental > Terrestrial > Soil > Riparian zone | place: USA: East River... | reverse complement strand
ACGCCATGCGTAAGCGGGGACTCGGCGTCGTTCGGTTCAACTTTCTCTACAAAGAGAAGAAATCGGGCCGGCCCGATCCGATGCCGCGCCTCAAGGAGTGCATTACGGCAGTGGTGTCGCGCGTGTGCGAGGAGCTGCGACCGAAAACTCTGATCATTGGCGGACGGTCCATGGGCGGAAGGGCGGCATCGATGCTCGCGGCCGAGAATTTCGGGTGCGACGGGCTGCTGCTATTGGCCTACCCGCTCCATCCACCGGGAAAGCCCGAGCAGCTCCGCGACGCGCATCTTCCGGCCATCAAGGTGCCGGTCATTTGTTTCAACGGCACGCGCGATCCCTTCTGCACGCCCGACCTCATGAACGCGGTGCTCAAGCGTGTGACGACCCGATGGGAGATGCACTGGGTCGATGGCGCGGACCATAGCTTTCACGTGCCGAAATCATCGGGCAAAACGGACGCCGAGGTCCTGAACGGAATCGGAGATGCGGCTCAAGCGTGGGTTGTCGATCTTGCGCGGCACCATTCGACGTAATGGTGGGAGAACTGACCACAATGGATCACAGATCGAGACACTATGAGACGGTGCAGGCGTGAGCGCTGATTCAACGCCTGTTGCGGCGATTGCCGTCGCGGCGGCTGCGCCGCAGCCGGCATCTGCCGCCGCACCTGATCGTCGGAAGTACGATCGCTCGATAATCGAGGGACCGCTCGGTCCCGCCGTATGGAAGCTCGCGTGGCCGACAATGCTCACCAACATCTTCGGCGGGCTGCAGGGGATGGTCGATCAGGCGATGGTCGGGAACCTCATCGGCTACAAGGCGAATGCCGCGATCGGGGTGAGCTCCCAGATATTTTTGATCGTCATCATCTTCATCTCCTCGCTGTTCACGGGGATGAGCGTGCTGGTGGCGCGGTTCGCCGGCGCGGGCGATCACGACAAAGTGGACCGCACCGTCTACCAGGCATTCATCGCGGCAATCGGCTTGTCGCTGTTCGTGATGGCGCCGATCGGATATTTCGCGTCGCCGGCGCTTCTCGATTTTGTGAATGCGGCGCCGGAAGTGAAGGCAGAGGCTCTGCCGTTTCTCCGCACGATGTTTCTGTTCAGCAGTGGGATGCTCGTGTTCTTCATGCTCGGTGGCGCGCTTCGCTCGGCCGGAGATGCACGCACCCCAATGATACTCGGCATCACTCTGACGGTCCTGAACGTCATCTTCAACGTCATTCTGATTCGCGGACTCGGGGCGATTCCTGCTTTCGGCACCCAGGGCGCGGCGATGGGAACCTGCCTCGCTTCTGGACTGCTCGGCGTATACTCGCTCTACAAACTGTGGAACGGCGGATGGGTAGTGTCCTTTCCGCGTGGGCGAGGGTGGGGACCGGACTGGGACATAATCCGCTCGCTGTTCCGTTTCGGTCTGCCAACAGGATTCCAGGGAATTGCGATGAACATCGGCGGCGTGTTGATGCTGTCATTCGTCGGATCGCTGGCTGAGAGCGCGGCGGCGCAGGCTGCCTTCGCGGTGTGTTACACGCAACTCTTCTCTCTTATTACCTGGACATCGGTGGGACTCATGGGAGCGTCGGCTGCGATTGCCGGGCAGAATCTTGGCGCGGGTCAACCGGATCGATCGGCTGCTGCCGTGCACGTCGCCGCGAGGATTGGTCTTTCGAGCGCGGCAATCGTGGGCGCACTGTTCCTTCTGCTCCCGCACCAGCTGTTGGCGATCTTCGGCATGCACGATCCGGTGGTCGTCCGGATTGGAGTGCAGCTGCTGCGAGTCTTGAGCGTCTCGGGCTTGCTGATTGCGGTGGCTCTTACGTACACCGGCGGATTGCAAGGAACCGGCGATACGAAAGGGCCGCTCTACATCTCGATCATCTCGCAGATGGTGGTGCCGCTCACCATCTGCTTCGTAATACAGCGAGTGACCACTCTCGACCCGATCGACATCTGGATCGCGATTTTCGTCGGACACGCGACACGATGCATTCTGAGTGTCTGGCGCTTCAATCGTGGAAAGTGGCGAACAATCACGGTGGATTACAACGACACAAACGAGTAAGGAGACGAGCGATGCTGGGTGACACTGAGGCGATTGCGACGATTGCGGTGAGAGACATCAATACAGCCAGGAAGTTTTACGAGGGTAGCCTGGGGCTCAAGCCGATGCCGTCGGAGGAAAAGGGCGTGATCTCGTACAAGAGCGGCAGCTCCACGGTGTTCGTCTATGAATCGCAATTTGCCGGCACAAACAGAGCGACGGCCGCCAACTGGAGCGTGAACGACGTGGAGAAGGAGGTCAAGGAGCTCAAGGCCAAAGGAGTTGGCTTCGAGCACTACGACATTCCGGGGCTGAGTCGAAAGGGAGATATTCACATTGCCAGCAAATTCAAGACAGCGTGGTTCAAGGACCCCGATGGAAATATTCTGGCAATAATAGGTCGCTGAACGATCGCAAGAAAATCCGGCGCCTTCGTTGACAAACGAGGAGCGTCCGGACAAAATGTTTAAGACGTGAAAGACACCGCTCGAAAAAATAAAGTCGTCGACCTTTCCCACCTCGGCGACTTCACTGCGACTCCGCGCCTCATCGCGATAAGTGGGATGGCGATAGTGATCGGGGTCATCGGCGCATACGTCGCGCTCGCCCTGCTTCGGCTCATCGGGCTTTTCACCAACCTCTTCTTTTACCAGCGCTGGAGCACGGCGCTGGTCTCGCCGGCCGGCAATCATCTTGGCCCACTCGAGATCGTCGTGCCGGTCATTGGGGCGATCATAATCGGCCTGATGGCTCGCTACGGATCCGAACGCATTCGCGGTCACGGCATTCCCGAGGCGATTGAAGCGATCCTCATCAACGGCAGTCGCATCGAGCCGCGTGTCGCCATTCTCAAGCCGATCTCTTCGGCGATCTCGATCGGATCTGGCGGGCCATTTGGCGCCGAAGGTCCGATCATCATGACTGGCGGCGCCGTGGGCTCGCTAATCGCGCAATTCTTCCATCTGACAAGCGCCGAGCGAAAGACATTGCTCGTGGCGGGCGCTGCGGCGGGGATGTCTGCGACTTTTGCGGCTCCCGTCGCATCGGTGTTGCTCGCCGTAGAGCTACTGCTCTTTGAGTGGAAGCCGCGGAGTATGATCCCGGTAGCGCTGGCTGCCGCTACTGCCGCTGCCGCGCGACGCTACATCATCGGGATGGGTCCGCTGTTTCCGGTGCCGCCCCACCCCGCGTTCATCGGTCCGTCGGGATTGGCGGGCTGCATTATCGCGGGGCTGCTAGCCGGCGGGTTGTCGATGATCCTCACGCTTGCGGTCTATGCGTCAGAGGACGCCTTTCACCGTCTGCCGATTCACTGGATGTGGTGGCCGCCGATCGGCGGGCTCGTGATCGGAATCGGCGGACTGATCTCGCCGCAAGCGCTGGGCGTCGGATACGATACCATTGGAAGTCTGCTGCAAGGGAACACCGGGCTCCATTTCATCGCCGGCATCCTGATCGTCAAGTCGATCATCTGGGCCGTGTCCCTCGGCTCTGGGACTTCCGGTGGCGTGCTTGCTCCGCTGCTCATGATGGGTGGCGCGCTCGGAGGACTGGAGTCGATGGTTCTGCCGGCAGAAGGTGCCGGATTCTGGCCACTCGTCAGCATGGGCGCCATCCTCGGTGGGACGATGAGGTCGCCATTCGCCGGGGTAATTTTCGCCCTGGAGCTGACGCACGACGTCAACATGCTCCTGCCGTTGCTCATTGCGGTCACGATCGCCCACGGCTTCACCGTGCTCACATTGCGGCGATCGATTCTGACGGAAAAAATTGCGCGTCGCGGCTACCACCTGAGCCGCGAGTACGCGGTCGATCCACTGGAGATTCTATTTGCGCGTGAAGTGATGCGGTCCAACATCTTCACGCTGTCCCCAACGCCGCGTCGCGACAACGTGGTAGACGCTCTACGCGCCGATCCGACGAAGACTCTGCAGCGATTGTTTCCAATCGTTGACGACTCCAGCCGACTCACGGGCGTGGCGACGCGCGCGGACCTCGAGCAGCTCGTCGCGAAGTCGGCGAATGGCGCGGAGATGGATATCACGCCGGTGGTGCGAGCTGCTCCAACTGTAGCGCATCCCGACGAGCCGCTCAGGTTCGTGGTGCATCGAATGGCGGCAACGGGACTCACGAGGTTTCCGGTCGTCACTCGCGGGGACGACCGGAAACTCGTTGGGATAATCGCGCTGGATGATCTATTGAAAGCGCGCTCTCTGAATCTCGAGGCAGAGCGTCGCCGCGAACGCGTGCTGCGAATGAGCTTCGCGTTTCCCTTCGCCTTCGGGCGAGAGGAGCCTGAGCCCGAAGATTCGCAGGAAGCTTAGGGCTTCGTGACGGTCAACCCGCTCACAGTGCCCTCGGTGTTGTGCGCGAAACGGATTCCGTAGACGCCATCAGTCGACTTGAGCTTACCCGCGCCAACGAGCGCTGATTTGTCATAAGTCGCCACGACGGTGCCGTTGATGGAGCAAGACACTTTGTTCCCGCTCACTGAGACCGCGATGTCCTGCGTCACGGGTGATCCCGCTCCCGCCGCTTTGTGCACTGCCGCGTTGGCTTCGCCATGGCCACCGTTCATCTGGAACGCCGCGGGGCCAAAGCCGCGCACGATGAAGTTTCCGTTTCCATACGCTGCGCAGTACAGGTAGGTCTGATTGGCGGTCCCCATGTCGTTGCCGCCGATGAAAATCCCATAGGGATGCGGGTGGTCGTTCAAGTTCATGTACTTGGGCTCGGTGAACGTGGCCTTCACCGTGTAGTCGCCGCTCGCGGTGTTCGCCGGATTCCAGTACGCGACGGCGGGGCCGGTGGTCACATGGAGCGCGCTGCCCTCGCTCGCGAGCTTGTCGTTGTTGAGTGCCTGACCACGCTTCGCCTCATTTGCATCTATCTGTCCAGTCCACCCCGCGACGGTGATTCCGCCGTTCGAGACTGCGCGTGAAGTTTCGTTTTGCGCCTTGCTATTGCAGGCAACTGAGATAAGTGCGGCGAGCGGAAGCAGTGAAGCAATTACGCGGCGCATAAGACCCTCAGGGTTAATTGGGAGACGGAAGAAAATATATAGGCCGGACTGGCTCTGGTGCGCCGGGCTCCTGACTTATGCATCAAGGACGGAAGGTTCATCCGGATGCCCCGGATGGAGCGGATGCCGCGGATTGCTCCAATGCGGCGTAGAGATCTCTTCATTTTGTTTTTTGTTTTATTTTTGTCGGTTTTGCTGAGGGATCAGTGCGCCATTCGGGGTCAGCCCGAGCGGCAGTTCCCAAAAAATCCCGGCCCGCCACGGGGAGCTATAACGCCTCACGGAGCGATCCGGATAATCCGCCCAATCCGCGGCATCCGGATGAACCTTCCGTCCTTGATGCCAGACGTCAGGAGCCCGGCGGTACCAACCCAGAATGCGTCGAGGTTAGCCGTTACAAGCTCGAAAATATATTTGGCCGCACAGACGGTTGGGGAAGTGTATCGATCAAATCGACGGCTCGGATCGTGCGGAATTTCTGCTTATTCTACGATGTTAACCCGAGCCAGGAGACACTATGACCACCGCCGCACCCACGTCCACCGCCACAGTCGCAGAAGAGCTTGTCTCCTTCTGCCGGGCCGGGCGCTTTCTCGACGCGATCAACACGCTGTACTCGGATGATATCGTCAGCGTCGAATCCATGGGCAACGAGCAAATGCCCCGCGAGATGAAGGGCATTAATGCGATTCGGCAAAAGAACGAATGGTGGGGCCAAAACAACGAAGTGCATTCGTCCGAAGTCGACGGACCATTCGTTGGAGAGGACAAATTTGCGGTCTACTATAACCTCGACATCACTTCGAAGCCGACCGGCAAGCGCGTCTCAATGGAAGAGATGGCTCTATACACGGTAAAAGATGGCAAGATCGTGCACGAGCACTTCTTTTATCCCACCAGCTGATACTACTCGCAGCTGATTCCGGGACGGGTTGTGACACGACGAACCCGTCCCGGCAGCTTGTCAGCTGCCTTTTAGCTTGAAGGAGACTTTGACCTTCGCGCGGTAGCTCTCGACCTTCCCATCCTTCAAAGACAGGTCGAGCTGGGAGACCTCCGCCACGCGCAGATCGTGCAGCGATTTCGACGCCCTTTTTACCGCTGCCGCTGCTGCCTTTTCCCAGGACTCGGTACTCGTCCCGACCAGCTCGATCACTTTGTAGACGCTCTCTGCCATGTTGCGCTCCTTAAACTGTGTGCCCTTCCACGGCTGACCCGCGACGCGCGTCGCCCACTCGACGAGCGCATAAGACCCTCAGGGTTAATTGAGAGACGGAAGAAAATATATAGACCGGACTGGCTTGGGTGCGCCGGGCTCCTGACGTCTGGCATCAAGGACGGAAGGTTCATCCGGATGCCGCGGATTGGGCGGATCAATCGGATCGTTCGTACAGGCGTGACGGCCCATCTTGGCGGGCCGGGATGTTTTGGGAACTGCCGCTCGGGCTGGCATCGGGACGCGCACTGAACTCTCAATTCAAATAACAAAAAACACTACTAAGAGATCTATACGCCGCGTTGCAGCAATCCGTGGCATCCGCTCCATCCGCGGCATCCGGATGAACCTTCCGTCCTTGATGCCAGACGTCAGGAGCCCGGCCGTACCAACCCAGAATTCGCCGAGGTTAGCCGTTACAAGCTCGAATGAATGTAGAGACTGCAGGTGGGCCCGAACCAGCTCCTTCATCGTGCTTGAAGAAGACGTAAGCCTCGTTCCATGCCTGGCCGTTCACGCATTTCGCCCACTCATTTAGCGCCAGCTCGTCGTAGTCGAGGCGATGCAGTCGCAGGTAACCCCACGATGCCGTCGAGACTACCGGACATTTGAACTCGTCCTGCTCGATGATGCACATCGCGATGTCGCGCTCGCGCATCGCGTCGTAGACTTCGTCGTCGAACCAGCTCTCGTGGCGGAATTCGAAGACGTAGCGCCGGTCTGAGGGGAGGAGGCCGAGGAATCCGCGGAATCGATTCGCGTCCTTCTTGAGGTTGGGTGGCAGCTGAAAAAGAATCGGACCGAGTCTGTCGCCAAGCACAGCGGTGTTCTTCAATAGAAAATCCACCGTGTCCGCCGCGTCTTCCTTCAACCGCGCGTAGTGCGTGATGCGCTGACTCGCCTTCAGGGCGAAGCTGAAAGTCTCCGGCACCTGCGCTGCCCAGTCGAGCAACACGTTCTGCTTCGGCAATCTGTAGAACGTGTTGTTGATCTCCACCGTCGGAAATTTGCCGGCGTAGTAGCCGAGCATTCCGTCGTCCTTCAGCTCCTTCGGGTAAAACGCTCCCTTCCACTCCTTGAACGCATAGCCACTCGTTCCTGCGAGGAGCTTCATGAAACCATGCGCTTCGACTCTGCCTTTTTGGGCTTCTCTTTCGCGAGGCTGGCTTTGAGCGCTTCCATCAGGTCGATCATCTTGGTGTCGGTGCCCGGCGCGACGTCGGCGGTGATGTCCTGGCCGTCGATCTTCCGCTGAATCGTGTCCAGCATCCGCTCGCGCACCGTGTCCTTGTACTTGGCAGGCTCGAACGACTCGTTCGACGTCTGATCGATGAGCTGCATCGCGAGCTTGAGCTCGGCGTCTTTCACTTCGCCAGCGGGGATGGTGACCTCGGTGGTGGGACGGATCTCGTCGGCGTAGTGGAGCTGCTCCATCACCAGCACTCCGTTCAGCGGCCGAAGGAGCACGAGGTGCTGCTGTCCGCGGGCGGCGTACTGACCGAGCGCTGCACGTCCGCTTTGCTTGAGCGCTGCGGCAAGGAGGCGATAAGCGCGGTCACCTCCCTTATCGGGGCCGAGGTAGTAGACCTTCTCGAGGTATTCGCGATCGTCGCCGGCTAGAGGGACGAACTCGATGACATCGATTGTGCTCGTCGCCTTTTCCTCGAGCGCCTTCAGCTCCTCGGCGCTCAGAATTACGTACTGATCCTTGGCGAACTCGTAACCCTTGACGGTATCGTCGCGCGTTACGACCTCGTTGTCCTTGGGACAGGTGTACTGCTGCTTCAATCGAGATCCGCACTTCTTGTGTAACATGTTGAAGGAGACACTCGCCTTCGATTCGGACGACGAATAAATGTTGACGGGAACGGAGACCAGTCCGAAGGAGATCGTGGCGGTGCCGATTGAGCGAGCTGGCATAACCTGGAGTAGAAAGAGGTTGGTATGGGGCAGGGCCGAGGTCGGCCGCTGCATCACAAATATTTCTTGCGTGGAAAACTCGACCTACCGTATCCTTACTTATGTCATCGATGGACGCAAGAGCGAACTCCGCGTCACCAGGCGATAATCTCGGCACCTACCGGGCAAAGCGGTCTCCGGACCGTACACCTGAGCCGATGGGATCGGTCTCGGGGCCGCCCAGCAATCTTTTCGTGGTCCACAAGCACGCTGCGCGCAATCTCCATTTCGATCTGCGGCTGGAGATGGACGGGGTGCTCAGATCATGGGCGGTTCCAAAGGGCCCATCGTACGACACTGCCGACAAGCGTCTCGCGGTGAAAGTCGAAGACCACCCGATCGAGTACGGAGACTTCGAGGGAAATATCCCGCACGGGAATTACGGAGCGGGCGGCGTGATAGTGTGGGACCGCGGCGAATGGATTCCCCTCGAGCCGTGGCGCGAAGGATTGGAAAAAGGCAAGCTGCTGTTCGAGCTCAAGGGTTACAAGCTCCACGGCAAGTGGACCCTCGTGAAGATCAAGAAGTCGGAGAAGGACTGGCTGTTGATCAAGGAGCGCGACTCGTACGTGAAGTCGCCCGGCGATCAGTTCCCGGAGGAGTCCGTGCTCTCCGGGCTGACTGTCGAAGAGATCATGGCCGGCGACAATGCCGGCACGAAGATCTGTAAAGCGCTCGAACAGACAAGCGCAGTGCGCGCGAATGTGGATGCGCGGAAGGTCGAAGCGATGCACTGCGAGACGGCCGACGAAGCATTCACGCGTGACGGCTGGCTGTTCGAGCTCAAGCTCGATGGGTATCGACTGATCGCCAGCAAGTCGAAGGGGGAAGCGCTCCTTCTCACGCGCAACGGCAACGACTACACGGGCGTCTTTCCGGAGATCGCACGCGCTGTCAAGGCATTGCCGTACGACGAATGCATCATCGACGGCGAGGTCGTCGTGTGCGACGAGAAAGGATTGCCAAGTTTCGCGCGACTGCAGAAGCGGGGGCGTCTCAGCTCGTCGATGGAGATTCGGCGGGCAGCAGTAGAATTGCCTGCCACGTTCTATGCATTCGACCTTCTGGCCTTCGAGGATTTCGATCTGCGCCCGCTGCCGCTTGTCGAGCGCAAACGGTTCCTGACGGAAGCGGTTCCCAAGCTCGGCGCGCTTCGCTGGCTCGACCACATCGAGACGGAAGGCGAAGCGTTCCTCGAGCAGGTCACGTCGATGGGCCTCGAGGGAATCGTCGCGAAAAAGGCGGACTCACGATACCGCGGCACGCGATCGAAGGACTGGGTCAAGATCAAGGCGGAGAAGACCGGCGATTTCGTGATCGTTGGCTTCACCGCGCCCAAGGGGAGCAGATCTCACGTCGGTGCGTTGCAGCTTGGGGACTTCGTGGATGGAACGCTCGTCTACGCGGGCCGAGTCGGGACCGGCTTCAACGACGAGCTGCTGCGCGAGATCAAAGGGCTTCTCGATCCGATCGTGCGCAAGGATCCGTCATCCGCCGGGCCCGTTCTCACGCTAGGAGCGGAGCCGCTTAGCAGCGAGCACATCCCCGATACTAAGACCACGACGTGGGTCGATCCGGTGCACGTCTGTGAGGTGAGGTATCGAGAGTGGACGCCGGATGGGTTTCTGAGGCACGCGGCGTTCATGCGCTTCAGGTACGACAAGCGTGCGCACGAATGCGAGCGGCAAGGTTGGAACGGAGAGAAAGCAACGGATGCGATGGAAATCGCTAGCGTCGACGCGGATGCGACGTCGAGTAAAGACGTAGATGTGACGCATGAACCACCTGCGCCGCCTCCAAAGGCTCCGGTGCAGAAGAACATCGCGTTCACGAATCTCAAGAAAGTCTACTGGCCGGCCGAGAAGTACACGAAGGGCGATCTCATCGATTACTACCGAGCTGTGTCCAAATGGATGCTTCCATATCTGGAGAATCGTCCGCTGGTGCTGACGCGATTTCCGGACGGCATCGACGGTAAGTCCTTCTATCAGAAAGATGCGCCGGTGTTCGCGCCGGAATGGATGCGCACGATTCCCGTTTGGAGTGAGGATACCCAGCGCGAGATAAAGTTCTTCATCTGCGATTCAGAGGAGGCGCTTCTCTACCTGGCGAACATGGGCTCAATTCCTCTCCATGTCTGGGCGAGTCGCGACGGATCACTCGAGCTGCCCGATTGGTGCGTAATAGATCTCGATCCGAAAGAGGCGCCGTTCTCCGACGTGATCCGATGCGCGCAGGTGTTGCACCGCCTTTGTGAAACGGTTCGGCTGCCGAATTATGTGAAGACGACGGGAAAAACCGGATTGCACATCATGCTGCCGCTCGGGCGTCAATGCACCTACGAGCAATCACGCATGCTGGGCGAGCTGCTCGCGCGGTGCGTGCTCCGTGAGCTCAACGACATCGCGACGATCACTCGTCACGTGACGAAGCGCGGCGACAAAGTCTATCTCGATTATTTGCAGAATCGGCACGGACAGACGATCGTCGCGCCTTTCAGCGTGCGTCCTCTTCCTGGAGCGACAGTCTCGATGCCGCTTTTGTGGCAGGAAGTGGATGAGTCACTCGATCCACGCATCTTCACAATCAAGTCAGCCCTTCCGCGGCTCGAGAAGCTCGGCACCGATCCGGTGCTGCCAGTTTTGAGTGAGAAGCCCGATCTCGCCGCCGTGCTCGATGAGCTCGGAGCCATCTGGCGCTCGTGATGCGTGTGGCACCCTGTCGCCCGAGCGACGGTGACCTTCATATTTCCGTTCTATGAAAACTCTCTGCGTCGGACTCCTTCTGGTATTCGGGCACGTGTCAATCGTTGAAGGGCAGGCTACACCCGCATCGTCATCCACACCAGCAGCCGCGCCTGCGCCAGCAACCGCACCCGCACCGGTGGTCGATTGGCCCAACCTCGCGAAGTATCGAGATGACAACGCCAAGCTTGCCGCTCCCACGCCCAACGAGAATCGCGTTGTTTTCTACGGAAACTCGATCACAGAAGTCTGGGCTCAGCACTTTGCCGCAATGTTTCCCGGCAAGCCTTACATCGGTCGCGGCATTTCGGGACAGACGACGCCGCAGATGTTGATCCGCTTTCGACAGGATGTCGTCGCGCTCAAGCCCAAAGTCGTCGTGATTCTCGCGGGAACCAATGACATCGCCGGAAATACCGGTCCGTCGACGATCGAGATGATCGAGGACAATCTCATGTCGATGACGGAGATCGCGAAGGCGAACGGAATTCGCGTGGTACTTTCGTCAGTACTGCCCGTCTATGATTACGCGTGGAGACCGGGACTGGAGCCTGCGCCCAAGATTCTGGCTCTCAACGCGTGGATGAAGAAGTACGCAGCCAAGGTGGGCGCAGTCTATCTCGACTACCACTCGGCCATGCACGACCAGCGGGAAGGACTACGCGCTGATCTCACTTACGACGGCGTGCATCCTACCGAAGCCGGGTATCGAGTGATGGCGCCGCTTGCCGAGCAGGCGATAGCGAAGGCGTTGCGTAAGTAGACGCGCCGCGACGGCAGCGCGCCTGACCAGGAGCTACTGCCCGATTCGATCCTGAACCAGCGCCAGTACCTGGTCGTCCGACGGACTGCGCGCGGTGCATCTCTCCGCGCGCATCCGCCACAGCGCGCCGGCGAGAGACAGGTTCTCGTCGATTGCCTGATTGCGCGGGATCGACCCCGACGGTGCCACAAGACTTCGGCTCACAGAGTCGAGCGCCGCGGCAACCTGCGGTGCATCGGCACCCAGGCACTTCCGCGCCGACGTGATCGTCATCTGCACGAGATTCCTGCTGCGGCGATACTGCTCGTCCAATCCCAGTCCGCGCTGCGTCGGATCGATCGCGATGACGCTGTCGGCAAGCTTCATCCGTGTTTGAATCGTGGAGTCGTCTGGCGCAAGACGCTGCGCTGTAGTGAGGTCGGCACGCGCGATCGGATAATTGCCCATGGCGAGGGCGGCGTCAGCCAGACCAACGTACGCGTCGGCGTCGCGCGGATTGTGGCGAAGTACATCGCGAAAAATGTCGCTCGCGTGCGCGGGAGATCCAGCGAGAACGAAGAGGTGCGCGATGCGCTTTCGCATCACGGTGTCGGTCGGCGATTCATCCTGAATCGGCAGCAGCTCAGCCAGCAGGTCCTGCTTGTCGCCCGTTTGTGCCAGTAGATCGATCAGCTCAAAGCGCGCCGCCGAGCGATTGCGGTGAGCCTCCGCGGGCCACACGCCATATACTGCGCGGTGATAATACGATTTCGCCTCCTCGATTCTGTCCTGTTTAGCGAGGACGCGCGCCATCGCCAGATTGGTCGCGCCATCGGTGGCGTTGCGGTCGAGCAGTGGTAGCAGAAGCTGCTCCGCGTCCGCCGCATGTCCCTGGGCAACGATCGTCTGCGCCAGTGCGACAGTGTAGATCGATTGGTCGCGGTCGAGTGACGCCGCGGTTCGGAAATGATCGGACGCCTCACGAATTTCCCCCTGGGCGCTAAGACTTTCGCCCACTTGATACTCCGTAGCGGCGTGGGATTTTGTCGCGCGGGCGTCGACTTTGGCTATGCCGGTATCGAACAGCAGCAGTAGCGCAATCGCGGCGAGAGTTGCCGCAAACGTCGCGATGAACTCGGACGTGCTCGCGCTCGGCGGCGGAGCCGCGGGTTCCTGAGTCGGATCGCTCATTGGCGCACCATTCCGCGCGGGGGCGTCATGCGAGTTGTATCGACGCCGTAGGATTTCAGCACATCCGTAAGCGCTACTACCCCGACCATCAAGCGTGCGTTCGACCGGCTCACGACCGGAAGGACGTTGTGGCCACTGTCACCCATCCGCGCGAGCGCGAGGCCGAGTGGCTGATCGCCGTGCACGTGTGGAAACACGATCGGCCCGTCGTCCGCACCCGGTCCACGTGCCCGTTTCATTATCGTCGCAATTGTCACCGGTCGCTGCGATCCAAGAGTCGCACTGATGACGTCACTGAGCCGCACCATGCCGAGCAGTCCTTCCTCGTCTGAGACGGGCCACGATTCGAGATCCGTCTTCTGCGCGAGCTCGGCTGCTTCGTCGACCTTCATTTCGGGTGTGAAGGCGAGTGGAGGTTTTCGCATGGCGGTTGAAACCCACAATCCCGCCGGCGAGCGAAATGCTCCAGTCGGAAGATGGAGTCCGTCCTGATGCGCAAGCGCTTCGTAAATCGGCTCCGGCTGCAGCTTCTGCGAGATGAAAAATGCGATCAGGTTCGAGATCATGAGCGGAACGATGATCGTATAGTCGCGAGTCACCTCGAAGATCATGATGACAGATGTGAGCGGCGTCCTGATGATGCCAGCGAACGCGGCTCCCATCCCCACCAGCGCGTAGGCGCCAGGCCCGGCTGTCGAACCAGGGAAGAGCATGTGTGCAACGGATCCAACTGTAGCGCCGACCATCGCCCCGATGAAAAGGCTCGGCCCGAAGATTCCACCCGCGTTGCCGGATGCATAGGCGACCGCCGTCGCGATGATCTTGAGCAGGGCGAGCAGCGCCACAACCTTGAGCAGAACATCGCCGTTCAAAACCCGTTCGATCTGATCGTAGCCGACGCCGAGTACTTGTGGGACGAAGTAGCCCATGAGCCCGACGGTGAGTCCGCCAGCGACGGGCTGAAACCAGAGCGACGACGTCGGCAGCCGCCCGAAACTGGCGCGCAGCCACAGCAGCAGCTTCACGAACGCGACCGACACGAGCCCGCCGACAATTCCCAGCACTACATAAATGCCGAGCTCGCCGATGCTGACGAGATGATATCCAGCGACGTGAAACAAGGGATTGTCGCCGAGTACGAGGTGGAGAACCATCCATGCCGTCGCAGACGCGAGGACGACCGAGCCAAGGACGGGCGCGTGCAGATCGCCCATGATCTCTTCGAGAGTGAAGAGCACAGCGGCGATTGGAGCATTGAACGCCGCCGAGAGAGCGGCGGCGCCGCCGACGGGCACCAGCCATTTCACCTGTGCTTTGCTGAGTCCAAGACGTCGCGCGATTACCGACGCGATGCCCGCGCCGATGTAGACAGACGGCCCTTCGCGGCCAAGCGGAATTCCGCTCGCCAGAGAGGTTGTGCAGCAGATGAACTTTCCAATCACCGATCGGAGCGAGATGCGTCCGTCGTGGATAAAAACAGCGGCGCGCGTCTGCGGAATTCCGCTGCCGCGCGCCAGTGGGAAGTATCGGACGAGAAGGTAGCCCGAGACGAGTGATCCGGCCGTCGGGATGAGGATGCGCCGCCAGCCCGCCCCGCCAGCGGGATACGCATGTGCCGCGAGACGGCCGGTGAGCAGGATGAACGCGACGACAACGAGTCCAACGAGTGCGCCAAGCACGAGACTCAGCACGAGCGCGAGGTGCGTCTCCTTCCGCCGGAGACCGTCGACCACCCGGACGATCCGCGGCGGAAGAGGAAGAGAAAGGCGAAGTTGCGGAATCCTTAGCCGGCGCATTCGCTGAAACTAAACGTTCAGTGGCCTTATGGCAGGCGGCGCCGTGCGTTTACCTCTTCTGAACGACTCTCCAGATGGTGTTGCCAACGTCATCGGCGACGAGAAGCGCGCCGCTCTTGTCGACGGCAACGCCAACTGGACGTCCCATCGCGTCGCCATTCTCTCTGATGAAGCCGCTGAGGACGTCGATCGGTTTTCCGGAAGGCATCCCGTTCGCGAACGGAACGAAGATCACCTTATAGCCGCTTCTCGGTTTTCGATTCCAAGATCCGTGTTGGCCAACAAACATTCCGTTGTTGAATCGCGAAGGCAGAGCGCGCGCGCCTGACCAAGCGAGTCCGAGCGATGCGGTGTGCGGGCCGAGCGCGTAATCCGGGACGATGGCCCGCTCTATGAGCTCTGGTCTTTGCGGCTGCGCTCTTGGATCTGGGTGCCGTCCAAAGTAGCTGTATGGCCAACCGTAAAATCCTCCCTCTCGCACCGACGTCATGTAATCGGGAACGAGATCGCTACCCAGCTCGTCTCGCTCGTTTACTGCTACCCAGAGCGCGTTTCGCTCCGGAACCCACGCAAGTCCGACTGGATTGCGAAGTCCAGTCGCGTAAACGCGATGAGCGCCGGTCGCGAGATTGATCTCCCACACCGCAGCGCGCCCCCGCTCCTGCGCGATCCCATTCTCGGTGATGTTGCTGTTGGAGCCGACAGTGGCGTAGAGCTTCGACCCGTCTGGGGTCGCGATGATGTTTTTCGTCCAGTGATGGTTGATGCGGCCTGCGGGCAGTGGCGACACCTTTGTTGGCGGCGCAGAGATGTGGGTCTCGCCGGGTACGTACGGGAAGCGCACGACGGCGTCCGTGTTCGCGACGTAGAACGTGTTGCCGACGAGCGCCATTCCGAACGGGGAATGGAGGTTGTCGAGAAACACCGTGCGGGTGTCAGCGATTCCATCGCCGTTGGTGTCGCGTAGCAGGATGATCTTGTTGGGGCTCGGCACCGAACCGCCTGCTCTGGCCGAAAAGTACTTGAAGAAAAAGCCTTTGATGCCCCGGTTGTCGTCGGGCCTCGTCGGCGCATTCGTCTCGGCGACGAGAACATCGCCATTGGGAAGAACGTAGAGCCAGCGAGGATGATCCAATCCACTGGCAAACTTCTGCACCGCGAGTCCATCAGCCGGAACGGGACCGGCATCGTCTGACCATCCCTTCGCTTTGACGTAGTTCACGGTCGGGACGAAAGCTTCGCGCCGCGGAGGAATCGCGGGCCGAGGCCCTGTTCCGGCGGTGACGGGAAGTCGGGCCGGCGACGCGCACGATGCTGTCGCGACCACGGCGATGCCGATCGAGAAGATGCGGGTGCGCTTCGATATCATGCCGCGAGAAACGGGCAAGAATCACGCGCCCGCCTGCGCTTATGTGGGGTCGATTGAGCGGCGGCGGGCGGGTTGCAGTCTACGCGCGGCGAACGGCGCTTGGGCGTAGGTCAGAGTTTGGCGGCTGGCAGCGCATACCATAGAACAGCGCAGAAGTGGGATATGCTCCCCGCGAGCACGAAAAGGTGCCACAACGCGTGGTTGAACCGCCGGTGCTCGTCTCGCGCGTAGAAATACACACCCATCGTGTAGAACAGCCCGCCTGCCACGAGCCAGAAAATTCCCCTCGGCGCGACGTGCATCGCGAGCGGCCGAATCGCGATGATCATGAGCCAGCCCATGCCGAGGTATACGGCTGTCGAAAACGTCGGCAGGCGCGCGCCGAATTTGCCTTTTAGTGTGACGCCCGCTACGGCGAGACCCCACACGACTCCGAACAGACTCCATCCCCAAGGCCCGCGCAGAGTCACGAGAGTGAAAGGAGTGTAGGTGCCCGCGATGAGGAGATAAATCGAGGCGTGATCGATGCGCTGGAATACAGCCTTTGCCCGCGGCGACCGCAATCCGTGGTATATCATCGACGATGTGAAGAGCAGCAACACTGTCGTCACGTAGATGACGGAGGCGACGAATCGCCAACGGTCCCCTGTTCTATAAGCAGCAACAATGAGCACGGGTCCGAGGATAAGGGCAAGCGCAGCACCCAGCCCGTGAGTAAGGCTATTCGCGAACTCTTCGCCGCTCGATTGTGGACGGGATGGTGTCATCGAGATTGGAAATTTACGTCCGACCGGCTTGTTTCGACGGCGGGAGAAACTCCTAAATACTGGGTCAACTTGTTTGGTCCGGCTTCGAAGTGCCACTCTTGGAGGGACAAGGGGAAAGGGGGAAGACCGGTGAGACCGGTGAGCAGTTCGATTTGTTCAGACGTCGGATGCCGGCTTTCAATGGAACAGAATTAAAATTCAACAAGCCCAATTCTCACCGGTCTCACCGGTCTCGCAGATCGTACCACCTGCCATATAGAGATGCTGACCAGTGGCAAGAAACACCGAGGCCGGAACTGACCCTCTACGAACTCTTATGGAAGCTCAGGCCACCAGTCGAGCGCGAGAAGCGTGGGGCGTCCGCCGAGTGAGTCGTGCGCGATCGCGTCCACCTGGTAGTCGATGCTCACTCCTGACACCGCGTCGCTTTGTCCACGTAGAGATTGCTTCATCTGCAATCCACGAACTATCGGAGCCTGATCGACATTGAGATTGAATGCGCCCCAATAGTGGGTGAACCGCAGCGCACGATAAAGTTGCGTGGGGCTGAGTCCGGCGCGATATCCAACGTACAAACCCGGCACATATCCCGCGCTGCTGACGGCGAGATGCCAGCGGTTGCAGTAGTCGATCACTTTTTGCGCCGAGGTGCCGGGCTTGACGCCTTCGAGATCGCACCAGACAGTAACTCCCCATGGCACTCCCAGTTTCGCCGCTTCCGCCGCTGCCACGCCTCCGTTAGTTGCGCCTTTGGCGCCTGTTGGAATCCACGAAGAATCTGACTCGACGTATTGTACCAGCATCAGGCCGATGCCAGCGCTGAGAAGTGTCTTCGCTTCCGTTGCGCTCAGCGCGGAAGCGTGCGGCTTGTCTCGCCGCACGTAACGGACGCAGAACCGATAGCCTTGATGGTGAAACGCGGCTGCTGCGCTTGGCGAGATCGGCTCCGTGGTGTCGAATCCTCGTACACCATCAGGAGCAGTGAACACGTGACCTGGAAGATTCATAGCAGCAATGCGACCGCAATTCTCATGCAGATTGCGCGACGGACGGTCGGCG
>Ga0193751_1001103_pt1 | contig 17916 bp, 13 predicted proteins | sample L1c2metaG_FD_143050 | JGI IMG/M metagenome (GOLD analysis project Ga0193751, IMG submission 143050) | Soil microbial communities from a riparian zone of the East river system, Colorado, United States - L1c2 | ecosystem: Environmental > Terrestrial > Soil > Riparian zone | place: USA: East River... | reverse complement strand
GGCGCCGGCACCCGGCGGACTTCTCCGAAAAGGGGGTACGACGGTTGCAGCCGGCGGCGGCGCAGGCGCCGTCGTGGGACCCGAGGGCCCAACCACGGGCGGCTGCGCCGGAAGGATGGCCTGTCTGTGCTGGGCCCCGGCCGGCCCGGATCGCGTCACCCCTACTCGGCGCTTGCTGGGCCGGAGTTTGGACCGTGGGGGTCGATGGCCGCCCGGGGGTTGGGGCGCCGCTTGAGGCGGCGGCGAAGCCGGGCTCGCCGTACGCGGAGTTGCCTGCGAAGAAGCCGGGGGAAACTAGCGGGACGCGTCGATGGCGTGGCCGCAGGGACCCCTGGGCGCCGGCGTGACCCCGCGTATCAGCGTGGAGGGGACCCCTGCCGATACGAGCGCCGCCGAGGCGGTGGCGTCGAGCGGCTTACCCGGGTCCCTCGATGATGCCGGCGCACGCGTCACAAGGCGCTGCCGCAGGCGGCGCGGTGCGCGCGACGACCACGAAAGCGGGTCGGCTATTCCGACGCGTCAGCGATGCATCAGCGAACGCCGGCAGCGTGCGCGAGACAACGCGTGATCCAGCGCGCGGTCAGTTTTTCCTGGACGGTATTTTGCGACAGGCGCGCATCGAGCGCGTCGAAGTCGACTTCGTCGATCGACGGCGGCCATCATCTTGTCGGAGCCGATCGCGATCATTCGGTCGGCGTTGCCAAATGCGATGGGTTGGTCACCCAAGAGACCGGTTGCGTACGCGTGCATCGCCTCCACGATGTTGCCGACAAAGCTCTTGTCCTGAGGTCGCCCCGGTACGAATCCGGGCGGCTCGTCGCAGCACCAGACGACCACGTCGGCGGCGGCTTCGATGTCGGCGATCTTGTAGCGGTCGATCGCTTTGCGATATCCGGCGAAATAGAGCACTCGCGAGCCGGCATTGCGGAACGCGTGACCGATCGAGAAAAGCACAGCGTTACCCAATCCGCCACCGGCCAGGATCACGTTTTCGTCCGCGGCAATTTCGGTTGGGGACCCGGTCGGCCCCATCAGCACCACCGGCTCGCCCGGCTTGAGCTGCGCGCAAATGTCCGACGACCCGCCCATTTCCAGCACGATCGTCGACACCAGTCCACGCTCGCGGTCGACCCATGCACCGGTGAGCGCAAGACCCTCCATTGCCAGCCGCGTGCCGCTCGCCGACGGAGCGAACGATTCGAAATTCTGGAGTCGATAGAACTGCCCGGGAGCGAAGCGCCGCGCCGCCGCCGGAGCGCGCACCACGACCTCGACGATCGTCGGCGTGAGGCGCTCCACGCGCTCCACGCTCGCGCGCAAGTCGTCGTTGAGCATCGCCAGGAATTCGTCGTCGCCGATCGTGGACGACGCGTGCCTGCGGCTGAGCAGCCTGCTCACGATGGGATAGCCGCGCTTGGCGCTGCCCATCGCTTTCACGACGTTGCCGAAAAACGAGGGATGCAGATCGCCGAAATAGCTGATCGCGCGACCGTCCGCTTCGATCGCGGTCAGTACGCAAGGCCTCTCGGGCTTCGCCTGTCCCTTGTCGGGATGGACCGGCGTTCCGTCTTCGTCGAGAGCGCGAAAATAGCGGCCATCGAGCTGGAAGTGCGTCGCGTCCTCGCGCGCAAGCACGGTGTTGGGCTGCGTGCCCGCAGCGATGAGTATGGTCCGCGCGGGAAGCTCTGCCTGGCCGATTTCGCTCCATACAGCGTCAGCGGCGGTGCGTTGCACCGATACCCTGAGCGATCGCGCATGGCCATGCGGGTCGACCTCGATCGCGAGCGGCGTCAATCCCTCGGCGAAGCGTATGCCTTCCTCGAGCGCTTTATGCACTTCCTCGTGATTGAGCGTGTACGAAGGACTGTCGATCATGCGCCGGCGATAGGCGATGGTGACCCCGCCCCAGGATTGCAAGAGCTCGAGCACGCGCGGCGTCCGATTTTCGCGCGCGGCGTCGGCGCGTTCCGTGCGAATCGCGCGAGCGTGGGCCAGGAATTCGCTCGCTATTTCGCGCTCCGTAGCCGTCCAGTCCGCTTGCACTGCAGCCTCGCCCTTCTCCGCGCACAGCGCTTCGTAGCGCGCCAGGAACTTCTCGACCTGCACCGGATAGTAGGCAAGCGATTCGGTCGCGGTGTCGATCGCGGTCAGGCCTCCGCCGACGACCACGACGGGAAGGCGGACCTGCATATTGGCCACGGAATCCTTGCGCGCAGCACCGGTAAGCTGCAGCGCCATCAGAAAGTCCGACGCCGCGCGAACGCCGTTCGCCAGTCCGTTCGGCAGGTCCAGGACCGTTGGCCTGCCCGCGCCCGCCGCCAGCGCGATGTGGTCGAAGCCAAGCGCAAACGCTCCGTCGACATCGATGGTGCCGCCGAAACGCACGCCGCCGAACATCGCGAAGCGCTCGCGACGTTCGATCAGCAGGCGCAGCACCTTGAGGAAATTCTTGTCCCAGCGCACCGTGATCCCGTACTCGGCGACGCCGCCGAAACCGGCCATCACACGCTCATCGAGCGGCTCGTACAGGCTGGCGATATCACGGATCGGTTCGAACGGAATGCGCGCGCCCTCAGCCGTGACACCTGAAATCGACGCGGCCAGGGGTTCGATCTTCAACCCGTCGACGCCGACAACGGCGTGTCCGTCGTTGAGCAGATGATGCGCCAGCGTGACACCGGCCGGCCCCATGCCCACGATCAACACGCGCTTGCCGGTCGGCGGAAGGGGAAGAGGTCGTCGCAGGTCGAGGGGATTCCAACGCGTCAGCAAGCTGTAGATCTCGAAGCCCCACGGAAGCGCCAGCACGTCCTTCAATAGTCGCGTCTCGGACTGCGGAATGTCGACCGGCTCCTGCTTCTGGTAGATGCACGACTTCATGCAGTCGTTGCAAATGCGATGTCCTGTCGCGGCGACCATGGGATTGTCGACGCAGATCATCGCCAGCGCGCCGAGCGCCCAGCCTTCGGCGCGCAGCTTGTGAAATTCGGAGATCTTCTCGTCGAGCGGGCATCCGGCGAGCGTTACACCGAACGGCGACTTCCTGAAGCCCGGCGCCGGTTCGTCGGCGGTCTTCTTCTCGCGCAGTCCCGAGGAGCACGAATCCTTCTGCTGCTCGTGGCACCAGATGCAGTAATGCGCCTGATCGAGCCCGCCGGCGAGATCGGTGCCGGGGTCGGTCAACGCAAAGCCGTCTCGGCGGCGAATGTGCTCGTCGGCAAGGCGCAGGACCTCGATGCCGTCCCGGCGCTCGGTCTCGACCGCAACGAGGCGCAGATAATCGAGCTTGCGCGGCGCCTTGAACAAGACCCCGGATTTATGCAAGGCCTTGCCCTCGGGCGTTTGCACTGCCCATGCCGCGTAGCGCAGCGCGAGATCGATGTCTGCCTCGTGCGCGGCCTCGTCGTGCCCCCACTCGCCCAGCGCCCGCGCGTACGCGAGCTCTCCGCGCAGCCCCACCGGTGATGCACCGATTTTCGCTTCCAGCTCGCGGCTCAATGCGGGGCCGTCAAAGGCCGCGGCCTGGCCGGCCTTGTAACGGTTCATCGCCTTGCGCTGGACGACCTGGCGCTTGCAGGCGTAAATCGGCGCAAGCTCGTGCTGCGCCCCCTGCAGCGCGGCGACTTCCGTTTCGACGCCGAAAAGCTTGGCGAGCCAGTCCTCGAGGTGCGGCGCGATCGCGAGAAGGAGCTCCGATTCGGCGAGCCTTCCGACCGCGTCCGGCGCCGCACGCGCCGCGTCCAAGCGCGCGCGAAGCGACGCGTCGGCGTCCGCGAGATGCTCGAGGAACGCCGCATCGATCCGGCGCACCCCGGCAATCGTGTACAACTCGGGAAAAGTCAGACCCAGTCGAAGCTTCAGCATCCAGGCATTCGCGAAAAGTTGAGAGCGTCAGGCAAACCGGACATTTTACCGTTCCGGGCATCAACGAAGCACGCCTGTCGATGCATAAGCATAGAACCCTGACCTTGTTCGACGCGGCTTCCCCCGGACTCGGGCCGCCGTTATGATGGCCGCGATGTGCGAAGCGCCAGGCGGCGGCGCTGGAAAAAAACGGAGATTCGATGAGACGAGCGTGGAATGTGTGGCGGTGGCTGTGGATCGTGCTGGCGATGCCCGCGAGCATGGCGGCAGCGCAGCCGATCAAGCTGGGCGAGCTCAACAGCTACAAGACCTTCCCCGCCTTTCTCGAGCCGTACAAAAAGGGGATGGAGCTTGCGGTCGAGGAAATCAACCGGGGCGGCGGGCTGCTGGGCCGCCAGGTCGAGCTGGTCGTCCGTGACGACAACGGCAACGCTGGCGATGCCGTGCGCGTGGCAGAGGAACTGATCACCCGCGAAAAGGCCGACATCTTGATCGGCACCTTCTCGTCGGCCGTGGGTCTCGCCGTCGCCGACCTAGCCAAGCAGCGCAAAGTGCTTTTCATCGCTTCGGAACCGCTCACCGACAAGATCGTCTGGGAAAACGGCAACCGCTATACGTTCCGCCTGCGGCCTTCGACTTACATGCAGACCGCGATGCTCGTACCCGATGCGGCGAAACTCGGCAAGCGGCGCTGGGCGATCGTTTATCCGGACTACGAGTACGGTAAATCGGCCACCGCGGCGTTCAAGCAGCAGATGATCGCGCTGCAGGCAGGCGTGGAATTCGTCGAAATCGGCGTGCCGCTGGGGAAGATCGACGCCGGGCCGGTGGTGCAGGCGATGCAGGACGCCAAGCCCGACGCGATTTTTTCATCGCTGTTCGCGGTGGACCTCGCCAAGTTCGTGCGCGAAGGCGAACTGCGCGGCTTGTTCAAGGGGCGCCCCGTATTCAATCTGCTCGGCGGAGAGCCCGAATACCTCGACCCGCTCAAGGACGAGGCGCCTGCGGGCTGGTACGTTACCGGCTACCCGTGGTCCGGAATCGCAACGCCCGAGCACAAGCGCTTTCTCGATGCGTATCAGGGCAAATACAAGGATTATCCGCGCCAGGGTTCCGTCGTCGGTTACAGCGCCGTCATGAGCGCCGCGGCCGCGATACGCAAGGCGCGATCGACCAGCACCGAGAAACTGGTCGACGCCATGCAAGGCCTTGCAGTCGACACGCCCTTCGGCCGTGTGACCTACCGTCCCATCGATCATCAGTCGACGATGGGCGCCTACGTGGGACGCATTGCGGTGAAGGACGGCAAGGGCATAATGGTCGATTGGAAGTACGCCGACGGCAAGGACTATCTGCCCACCGACGACTGGGTGCGAGCGCACCGCCCGCCAAACTAATGAAGATTCCGAAAATGAGTGACACTTTCTCCCTCACCCGGCGCGCTTCCGCGCGCCGGCCTCTCCCAGAGGGAGAGGCGACAGAAACAACCCTATCCTGTGGGAGAGGGGCAGGGGTGAGGGCAGGTTTGTCAGCTGCCTAGGGAAAGCTCTGTAGATCGGAAACGCCCGCGAATGCCACCGCCTAGCGTTGCAAGCTTCGCAAGCCTGATCCATTCCGTCACGACATAACACGCGGTTGCCGAGGCGTCGATTCGCGCGTGTGAGCGGGATTTCGGCCCGCTCCTGCGATAATTCGCCGCATGAGCCTGCCCGCGCTTTTCATCCAGCTCATCAACGGGCTCGCCGGCGCGTCGTCGCTGTTCCTGGTTTCCGCAGGACTCTCGCTCATCTTCGGCGTCACGCGCATCGTCAATTTTGCCCACGGCTCGCTCATGATGCTGGGCGCGTACATCGCCTACAGCCTGATTGCGCGCATCGACGGCGGCATACCCGGATACTGGGCAGCGGTGCTGCTCGCCGCGCTGGGCGTCGGCCTCGTCGGCATCGTCATCGAGCGCCTGCTGCTGCGAAGGCTCTACGGCGCGCCGGACATGCTGCAGCTCATCGCGACCTTCGGCATCGTCCTGATCGTCAAGGATGTCGTGCTCTCGATCTGGGGCGCCGAGGATCTTCTCGGGCCGCGCGCACCGGGGCTGGACGGCGCGGTGGAAATCATGGGACGTGCCGTGCCGCAATACGATCTGCTGCTCATTGCGCTTGCGCCGCTGGTGCTTATTGCGCTGACTTTGCTGCTCGAGCGCACGCGATGGGGCGTTCTGGTTCGCGCGGCCACCGAGGATCGCGAAATGACGGCGGCGCTGGGCGTCAATCAGGCGTGGCTTTTCCCCGCGGTGTTCTTTGTCGGCGCGGCGCTCGCGGGGCTCGCCGGCGCGTTGGCGCTGCCGCGCGAGCCGGCAAACCTCAACATGGATCTTGTCATCATCGCCGATGTGTTCGTCGTGACTGTCGTCGGCGGCTTGGGCAGCATCCGCGGCGCGTTCATCGCAGCGTTGATCATCGGCATGGTCAAGGCGCTGTGCATCGCCATCGGAAGCGTCAGCGTGTGGCAGCTGACCATTGCATTTCCCAAGCTGACACTGGTCGCCGAGTTCGTCGTCATGGCGGTCGTGCTCGCGGTGCGGCCATGGGGCCTCCTCGGCCGGCCCCCGTCGATGGCGGCCACGCCGGAGCCGCGCGAGCTCCAGCGCGCACCCGGGCGCCGATTTGCGCTCGGCGCAGCGCTTGCCGTCGTGCTTCTCGCCGGAGCACCGTTGGTGGTCGACGCGTATTCCGTCGTTCTGCTGACCGACGTCGCGGTCTTTGCGCTGTTTGCCGCGAGCCTCCACTTCCTGATGGGGCCGGGAGGCATGGTGTCGTTCGGACACGCCGCATACCTGGGGCTTGGCGCATATGCTGCCGCGCTCCTGGCGCGCAGCCTGCCGATGGAGGTCGCGCTGATCGTCGCGCCGATCGCCGCGGCCGCAGGTGCGCTCGTGTGCGGCTGGTTCAGCGTGCGTCTGTCCGGCGTCTATCTCGCGATGCTGACACTCGCGTTCGCGCAGATCGCATGGTCCGTGGTCTTTCAATGGGACAGCGTCACGGGAGGCAGCAACGGACTGTTCGGCATCCGCCCCGCGCTGTGGCTATCGGACAGGAATGCGTATTACGTGCTGACGCTTCTCGTCACGGCTACAGCGGTCGCCGCCCTGTGGCGGATGATCTTCTCGCCCTTTGGCTACGCCTTGCGTGCCGCGCGCGATTCGCCGCTGCGCGCCGCCGCGGTCGGCATCGACGTACGCAGGCTGCAATGGCAGGCGTTCGTCATCGCGGGATTGTTCGCGGGCATCGCGGGCGCGCTATACGCTTTTTCAAAAGGCAGTATCTCGCCGGAAGTGCTCGCCATACCGCGCTCGGTGGACGCACTGGTGATGGTGTTGCTGGGCGGCGCGCAGACCTTGGTCGGCCCGCTTGCCGGCGCCGCGCTCCTCACCGCGCTGCAGGATAGCGTCGCGCGACACACCGAGTACTGGCGCGCGGTCGTGGGAGCGATCGTGCTAGTGCTGGTGCTCGCGTTCCCGCAGGGCCTGGTCGGCGGGATAAGGCAAATGAGGCGCAAATGAGGCAGATCCTTCGACGCGTGCGGCCATGAGCCCGGCATTGCTGGTGGTCGATCGGATATCCAAGTCCTTCGGCGGCGTTCATGCGCTCATCGACGTCAGCCTGAGTGTCGCTCCTGGCGAAAAACTCGCCCTGATCGGGCCCAACGGCGCGGGGAAGACCACGCTGTTCAACGTTCTCGACGGACAGCTCGCCCCCGATCGTGGCAGCGTGGCACTGCAAGGCAGGCGGCTCGACGGCCTGCCGGCCCACGCGATCGCGCGTTTGGGCATCGGACGTACCTTCCAGGTGACCGCGACGTTCGGTTCCATGACCGTGTCGGAAAACGTGCTCGTCGCGTTGCTTTCACATCGAGGCAGGCTGCATTCGCTGCTCGCCCGTGTCCACGCAACGAACGACCCCGATGCGCAAGCACTGCTCGCACGCGTCGGCATCGGGACACTCGGGGCGCGGCAGTGCGCGACGCTGGCGTACGGCGATCTGAAGCGGGTGGAGCTTGCGATCGCGCTCGCGGGCGCCCCATGTTTGTTGCTCATGGACGAGCCGACCGCGGGCATGCCGCCTGCCGAGCGCGAGGAACTGATGCAAAACGTGGCTCGCGTCGCGCGGGAGAGCGGCGCGGCGGTGCTCTTCACCGAGCACGACATGGATGTCGTGTTCAAGCATGCCGATCGCATCGTCGTGCTCAATCGCGGCCGCGTGATCGCGAGCGGCGCACCCGGTGAGGTCCGCGCGGATGCGAGCGTGCGGGAAGCCTACCTCGGCATCGACGATGCAGCGCATCGATCCGACGATGCTTGACGTGCGCGGGTTGTGCGCCGGTTATGGCGGGGCACAGATCCTGTTCGACTTAAGCTTCGACGTCGCCCGCGGCGAAGTCGTCGTTCTCTTCGGCCGCAACGGTGCCGGAAAGTCGACGACGCTCAAGACGATCGCCGGATTGCTCCGCGCGACGCGCGGTGAGATTCGGCTCGATCAGGCTCCCATCGATCGCCTGCCGCCCTATCTCATCGCCCGCGATGGCGTGGCTTATGTCCCCGAAGACAGGCGAATCTTCACCAGCTTGAGCGTCGCCGAGAACCTCGAGGTCGGCCGCCGGCCTGCGCGCGACGGCTTGCCGCCATGGACTTTTGAGCGTCTGTGCACGCTGTTTCCCAATCTCGCGGAGCTCTCCGAGCGACCCGGCGGACGCATATCCGGCGGCGAGCAGCAGATGCTGGCCATCGCGCGTGCGCTGATGGGCAATCCGCGCCTGATGCTGCTCGACGAGCCCACGGAGGGACTTGCGCCCATCATCATTGCCGAGCTTGCACAGGCGCTGTGCGATCTCAAGCGCCAGGGTGTCTCGATATTGCTCTCCGAGCAGAACCTGCGTTTTGCCGGAGCTGTGGCCGATCGCGCTTACGCGCTCGAAAGCGGCCACATCCGGTTCGCGGGTACGATGCGCGAATTCGCGCACGATGCAAAAGCGCGCGAGGAGGTGCTCGGCCTGGCTTGAAGCGTCGCGCTCGATGCGTGCCGCACCCGGCGCTAGCCGCGCAGCCGGGCGAGCCCGTCGTCGAGATCGGAGATCAGATCGTCCGGGTGCTCGAGCCCGACGTGCAGGCGCAAGTACGGCCCCCCGGCGCTCCATCGAGTCGCGGTCCGGATGCGCTCGGGGTATGCGGGAATGATGAGGCTTTCAAAGCCGCCCCAGCTCCAGCCCATTTTGAACAATCGCATGCCATCGAGCATCGCATCGACGCGCGCTTTTTCCGCGGGCCTGAGGATCACGCCGAACAGCCCGCAGGCGCCGGTAAAATCGCGCTTCCATAGCGCGTGTCCCCGCGATCCCGGCAACGCCGGGAAGATCACTTCGTCGACCTCGGCGCGGCCGCGCAGCCATTGCGCGATCGCGAGTGCGCTTCGAGTGTGGCGCTGCAGCCGCACGGCAAGCGTGCGCAACCCGCGCAGCGCGAGGAAACAGTCGTCGCTGCTTGCCGAGACCCCCATGTCGGTCCATAAGCGCCATACGAGCGGGTACGTCGCTTCATTGCAGACGATCAGCCCGTTGAGGACGTCGGAATGGCCGCCGATGTATTTGGTGGCCGCATGCACCGACAGGTCGACTCCGCGCGCGAACGAGGGAAACCCCAGCGGCGTCCCCCAGGTATTGTCCATCAAGACCATCGCGCCTTTGCGATGCGCGACGGCGGCGATCGCGGGAACGTCCTGCACCTCGAAAGAAAGCGACCCGGGCGACTCGACGAACACGACGCGTGTGTTAGCCCGCATGTCGCTTTCGATGGCGTCGCCCGCGAGAGGATCGTAGTAGCTGACGTCGATGCCGAAGCGGGAAAGCTCATTGTCGCAAAAGCGGCGCGTTGGTCCATATACCGAATCGGTCACCAGCACGTGGTCGCCTGCGCGCGTTACGGCGAGCAAGGCCAGCGTGATCGCGGCGAGCCCCGACGGCACCGCGAGCGCCGCGTGTCCACCCTCGAGCTCGGCGATCGCTTCCTGCAGATCGGTGACGGTGGGCAGTCCATGCAGACCGTAGGTGACGCCGGGAGATTCGCCTCGCGCCGCGGCCTCGAGGTCGGCGACGCTGTCGAACAGGATGGTCGACGCGCGATAGACCGGCGTGTTGACTGCGCCCAGATGCTGGCGCGGGTTGCGGCCGAGATGCGCGACCTGCGTGTCCGGCTTGCGCTCGCGCTCCTCGCTCATGCCAAGGAGCGCAATTGCGCCGCAATCTCGGTCGCCTGCGCCTTGGGCGTCTGGCGAATATCGACGACGATGGCGCCGGTAGGTTCTTCCAGCGCGGCGAACTGGCTCGCCAGCAGCGATGCCGGCATGTAGTGCCCGCTGCGCAATGCGAGCCGGGGCTCGATGGTCGTCGCATCGCCTTTGAGATAAACGAACACCAGGTCCTGGCGTGCGCCTTGCGACAATCGCTCGCGATAGGCCTGCTTCAGCGCGGAACACGCCAGCACCACATCGCGGCCGCGGGCTGCTTCCGCGCGTATCTCTTCGGCCAGCCGGTCCAGCCAGGGAAGCCGATCGGCGTCGGTTAAAGCGATCCCGGCAGCCATTTTCTCGACGCTGGCTTGCGGATGAAAATCGTCGGCCTCGAGAAATGTCCACCCGAGCTCCGCAGCAAGCGAGCGCCCGACGGTTGTCTTGCCGCTGCCGCTCACGCCCATGAGGACCACGATCATGACGGCGATTTGGAGGCGCGCGCGCTGCCCTCCGGCGTGCGTTCGGTGACCTGATCGGTGACCCGCTCAGTGACCTTATGTCCGCCAAATCCCTTGCGCATCATCGCCAACATGCGGTCCGCGTACTCGCCTTTGCCCTGGCTTGCAAAGCGCATCAGCACGGCGAGCGAAAGGACCGGCGCAGGCACGCCCTGCTCGATGGCCTCCATCGCGGTCCACCGGCCTTCGCCTGAGTCCGCGACGATAGGCGCGATGTCCGCAAGCCCGGCGTCCTCGCGCAGGAAATCCGCGGTGAGATCGAGCAGCCATGAGCGGACGACGCTGCCGTCGCGCCACATCTCCGCGACCGCCGCCACATCGAGCTCGAATTCGTCCTTGCCCTTCAGCAGCGCAAAGCCTTCGGCGAGCGCCTGCATCATCCCGTACTCGATGCCGTTGTGGATCATCTTGACGAAGTGGCCCGAGCCGCTTGGGCCGCAGTGCAGCCAGCCGCGATCGGGGGCCGGAGCGAGGATCTTCACGAACGGTTCGATCTCGCGCGCCGCCGCGGGCGACCCTCCGAACATCAGCGCATAGCCGTGGTCGAGTCCCCACACGCCGCCGGACACGCCGCAATCGACGAAGCGCACGCCATAGCTCGCGAGATCGACCGCGCGCCGCACCGAATCCTTATAAAATGCATTGCCGCCGTCGACGATGATGTCCTCGGCGTGCAGGCGAGTTGCTAGCTCGGCGATCGTCGCTTCGGTGCGTTCTCCAGCCGGTACCATCAACCAGATGACGCGCAATGGCGGGAGCGCATGGGTCAGAGCTTCGAGACTGTCCACGCTCTGGCATCCCTCTTCGCTGCCAAACTCCGCCCGCGCGTCGGCATCGGGATCGAAGCCGATCACCCCGACACCCGCGCGCGCCAGCCGACGCGCCATGTTCGCGCCCATGCGCCCCAGTCCAACCATCCCGATTTGCGGATTCATCTTTGTCGCCAGTCGATGAGTGCGATGCTACACAAGCGCCGCCGGGTGCGCTATGCCTTGTCTGCGCGCGTTGTCGCGACCAGCGCCGCGCCGACGATCAACGCCGCACCCGCGAGCGTGCGTCCAGTCGGCACTTCCCGCAGCAAAACCACCGCGAGCAGGATGCCGTAGACCGGCTCGAGCGCAACGACGACGCTGGCGACCCGCGCCGGAATCACGCGCATGCTGCGGATGAACAGCGTGTGGGCAAGCGCGGTGCATACCACCCCGAGCACCAGGAGCAGACCGAGCTCGCGCGCGTCGGGGAGAATGGGTGCCAGGACGAAGCCTGGCAGCAAACAGGCCGCCGCGCACGCGTTCTGCCACAGCGCGATCTCCCCCGCCGCCCGGCGTGTCGCCAGCTGACGGTTGCCTACCGCGAGAAGCGCAAAAGTAAACCCCGAGAGCACACCCCACAGCAGTCCGCGCACCACGTGATTGTCGAGGCGCAATTCGGGCGCGATCAGGGTCAACCCACACGCCACGACCAGCGCAAGCATCCAGTCGCCGAGCGAAAGCGCGTGTCTGAGCATCGACGCTTCGAGCAGCAACACAAAGACGGGAAAGCTGGCATAGCCGAGCAGGCCTATCGCGACGCTGGACGTTTGTATCGCTTGAAAGAAAGCGATCCAGTGCAACGCCAGGACGGCGCCGCCCGCGGCAAGTCGCCATTCGAATCGTCCGCGAGGCTCGCCTGAAATCCACAGCAACGCCCACAACGACACGGCTGCTACCAGCGTCCGCCCAAGTACGATCGCCGTGGGGGGCAGGACAAGCCATTTTCCGAACAATCCCGCAAAGCCGAACAACAGCGCGGCGACGTGCAGCGAGACCAGCGCGCTGCGCCGAGTCATCGGATCGGTAGCGGGCGTCGGCGCGGGATGCACGGCGATCATTGTGCCATCGCGGCGTAGCATCGCGCTTCCCCTCCGTCCGGCGGGTTACAATCGCCGGCATATCACTCGGCCGCAATCGCGGCGAGATCGGGGGAGAAGCGAAATGCCGCAAAGACTTGCACCGCAAAAGGTGCTCGATGCCGTGCGCGGCGCGCCGGGCAACCGTGTCAAGGTTGCGGTGTCCGATATCGATGGCGTGCTGCGCGGCAAGTATCTTCACAAGGACAAGTTTTTTTCCGCGGCGCAGCCGGCTCCCGATGGCGGCTTCGGTTTTTGCGACGTGGTCTTCGGCTGGGACATGAACGATCAGTGCTATGACAACACCAGCCTGACCGGATGGCACAAGGGGTTCCCCGATGCCGTGGCGCGGATCGACCTGGGGACGTTTCGCCAGGTTCCGTGGGACGACGGCGTCCCGTTCTTCCTCGGTGATTTCGTCGCCCAGAAAAAAGGCAAGGAGGCGCCGCTGTCGATATGCCCGCGATCGGTGCTCAAGAATGTGCTCAAGCGGGCGCAGAAGCTGGGTGCGACCCCGATGTGCGGCATCGAGTTCGAGTGGTTCAATTTTCTGGAAACCCCGCAATCCTGGGCCGACAAGGGTTACGTGCGGCCGCAAACGCTCACGCCCGGGATGTTCGGCTATTCGCTGCTTCGCGCCAACCAGAACCGCGATTTTTTCAAGGCGCTGATGCTCGAGATGGGCGACTTCGGCATTCCTATCGAGGGCCTGCATACCGAGACCGGCCCGGGCGTCTACGAGGCGGCGATTCTTTTTTCCGAAGCGCTCGAGGCCGCGGACCGCGCCATTCTTTTCAAGACCGGCGCCAAGGAGATCGGGTCGCGCTTCGGCATCATGCCGAGCTTCATGGCCAAATGGAGCGCGCAATATCCGGGCTGCTCGGGTCACATCCACCAGAGCCTGTCAGACGGCAGGAAGAACCTGTTCTACGATGCCAAGGGCAGAAACAAGATGAGCAAGCTCTTCGAGAGCTATCTCGCGGGACAGGTCGCGGGACTGATGGAATTCGCGCCGATGTACTGGCCGACCATCAACAGCTACAAGCGCCTGGTCGATGGCTTCTGGGCGCCGGTGAAGCCCACCTGGGGCGTCGACAACCGCACCGCGAGCTTCCGCGTCATCGCCGGGTCACCGAAATCGACAAGGCTGGAAACGCGCTGCCCCGGCGCCGACATGAATCCGTATCTCGCCACCGCGGCGGTGCTCGCGGCCGGTCTGTCGGGTATCGAAAAGAAGTTGAAGCTCACCGCCAAGCCCATTCACGGCACCAACGAAGGCGCGGAGAACATTCCGCGCGCGCCGCGTACCCTGATCGAAACCACACGCATCTTCCGCAACTCGGACCTGGCGCGCGACTGGTTCGGCGACGACTTCGTCGATCACTTCGCGGCGACTCGGGAATGGGAGTGGCGGCAGTGGCTCGACGCGGTCACCGACTGGGAGTTGAAGCGGTATTTCGAGATCATATGATGCCCTCGTTCTCATCCCGCTCGCGCGGCTCGCGATCGCTCGCTATCGGACTCCTGATCCTGGCGGGAAGCCTGATGGCGTTACCGCTGCCGGCAAAAACGCTGCGCTTTGCCAGCGCGTTCGATCCGCAGTCGATGGATCCGCACGGATTGGCGCTGCAATACCAAACACGCGTCGTCAGCCAGATCTACGACTCGTTGGTGAACCGTGACCGCAATTTTGCGCTCGAGCCCGCGCTTGCGATGTCGTGGCAGCACGTCGATCCGAAGCGCTGGCGCTTCAAGCTTCGCCCCGGAGTCAAGTTTCACGACGGAACCCCGTTCACGGCGGACGATGTCGTGTTCTCCATCGAACGGGCGCTCGCGAAAAACTCGCAGCGGAGCTTCCAGCTGCGTGGAGTCCAGGCCGCTCGCAGGGTCGACGATCTGACCGTCGACTTTGTGCTCGCCGAGCCCGACGCCGTTTTGCCCGAAAAACTGATTTATGTCGGCATGATGAGCAGGGCCTGGTGCACCGCGCACGGTGTCGTCGAGCCGCAAAACTACGATGCGCGGCAGGAAACATACGCCGTCCGCAACGCCAACGGGACCGGCCCCTATCGGCTCAAGGCGTTTGAATCCGACGTTCGCACGGTGCTCGTCGCGAATGCTCAGTGGTGGGGCCGGCGTGGAAACGTCGACGAGGCGATCTATGTCGTCATTCAGTCCGACGCGACACGCATGGCGGCGCTGATGTCGGGCCAGGTCGATTTCGTCATCGACCCGCCATTCCAGGACGTCGCGCGCCTGAAGCAGGAGAAGCAATTCAAGCTCGTCGAAGTCGCGGATATCGGCACGCAGTATCTCGGATTCGACCAGAGTCGCGACGAGCTGCAGTTCGCCGACGTAAAGGGCCGCAATCCGTTCAAGGATCTGCGCGTGCGGCGCGCCATCTATCACGCGATCGACATCGACACGATCATCGCCAAAGTGCTTCGCGGGCAGGCCAGCGCGACCGGATCGTATGTTTCGCGGCTGGTGGACGGTTACGTGCCCGAGCTCGATCGCCGCCTTCCGTACGATCCATCGGCGGCGCGCACGCTGCTCAAGGACGCAGGGTATCCCGAAGGGTTCGGCGTAACGCTCGACTGTGTGAATGTCGCATTCCGCGCCGCCGTGTGCCAGGCGATCGCCGGGATGCTTTCGCAGGTAGGCATCCGGGCGGCGATGCAGACCTGGCCGACGGCGACGTTCTTTCCAAAACTCACTCAGGCGACAACGAGTTTTTTCGAATTCGGCTGGTCGCCGCTGTCCGACGCGTGGCCTACGCTCAATGCGATCGTTCACAGCTTCGGCAACGACGGTGCGGGCACCTTTAACGGAGGACGCTATTCCAACCCGCGTTTGGACCGCTTGATCGAGGCGATCCGCGTCGAGCCCGACGCCGCCCGCCGCCGGCAGGCCGTCGGCGACACCCTCCGCGCAATGAATTCCGATCTGCCCTTGATCCCCCTCTACCGCCGCACGCTCACATGGGCGATGCGGCCCAACATCAGCGTCGCCCAATGGCCGAATGACGTGCTGGAGCTTCGGTTTGTCGACATCGGCGAAGGAACCCCGTGATGGGAGCTACGGAGCGCATTTCGCGGTTCTCGTTTCCAACGAATATCCTTTTCGGACCGGGCGCCCGCAAGCTCGTCGCCGATAATCTCGCCGCGCAGGGCATCCGTCGGCCGCTGATCGTCACCGATCGCGGCATCGCGCCGCTGCCGATGCTCGCTGCGTTCGTCGCCGATCTTCCCGGACTCGATGTAGCGGTGTACTCGGAAATCGGGGGTAATCCGGTAAAAAGCCAGGTCGACGGCGGCGTCGCGGCGTACAACGCACATCGCGCGGACGCAGTTATCGGGCTGGGCGGTGGCGCCGCGCTCGACGTCGCCAAGGCCGTCGCGCTGATGGCGACGCATGCGGGGGACGTGCTCGAATACGCGTGGGACCATCCGCGGGTCCGGTCCATCGACCGCGACCTCCCCTACTTCGTAGCACTTCCGACGACCGCGGGCACCGGCTCCGAGGTCGGTCGCTCGAGCGTGATCTCGGATGACGCGACCCACATCAAGAAGATCATTTTTTCGCCGCGGCTTCTGGCCAAAGCCGTTTTCGCCGATCCGGAGCTGACGCTCGATCTGCCGGCGCACGTCACCGCCGCCACCGGCATGGACGCGCTGACGCACAACGTGGAGTCTTATCTGTCTCCGGCGTATCACCCCTTGTGCGACGGGATTGCGCTCGAAGGCGCGCGTATCGCCGCCCGATCGCTGCGCACGGCGGTTCGCGAGCCGCACAATCTGCAGGCACGCTCCGACATGATGATGAGCTCCATGATGGGCGCGATCGCGTTCCAGAAAGATCTCGGCGCGGTCCACTCGTGCGCGCACGCGCTGTCGACCGTGGCCGATCTTCACCACGGCCTTGCCAACGGCATCATGATCGATCACGTCATGCGCTTCAATCTGCCGTCCGCGATCGAAAAAATGGCCGAGCTTGCACACGTGGTCGGTGCCAGGGCAGGCGGCGGGCTCCCGGAAGCGCGCGCGGAAGCGTTCATCGACTGGCTTAAATCGCTCAAGGCCGAGCTGTCGATTCCGGCTACGCTGTCCGCATACGCATCGAAGCGACCGGTCGCCCATGCCGATATCGCAGCGCTGGTCGAGGTGGCGATCAACGACACGTGTCACCAGACCAATCCCAGGCCATGCACACGCGAAGACTTCGAGCGGATATTTAGTGCCGCAATGTGATGATCCGGTCGCGCAATGCGATGATCCGTTCGTGCTGAGCCCGTCGAAGCACGAACCCACTTCGCACAAATGATGTTCTGGGTATACATTCTTCGCTGCTCGGATGACTCGTATTACGCCGGCTATACCGATGATCTCGATGGGCGTGCTGGAGCTCACGAAGCAGGCGAGATTCCGGGCTACACTTTCACTCGACGTCCGGTGACGCTGATCTTTTCCCAGGAATTTCCGTCTCGGCTGGAAGCCTTAATGGCTGAGCGGCAAATCAAGGACTGGAGCCGTGCGAAGAAGGAAGCGATGATCCGCGGCGACTGGAACGAGGTTTCCGTTCTTGCAAGGGGCCGCGCGGGCCGTCCTCCGACAGGCTCAGGACGAACGGAAAAGTAGATATCCGCATGAAAATCCTCAATCCCGCAACGCACGCGCTCGTCGCTGATGTTGCCGAGGACGGAGCAACATCCATTCGCGCCAAATACGCGCGTGCCCGCGCGGCACAGCCTGCGTGGGCCGCCCTCCCCCTTAGAAAACGGCTCGACGCGATACGCGAATTTCGCGCGCGCACGATCGCGATGCGCGAAACGCTCGCGAAGACGCTGACGCTTGAGATGGGCAAGCCGATTCGCCAGTCGAGGAATGAGCTCGACGGATTGCTGGGACGCATCGACTTCTTTCTCGCCGAGGCCTCCTCGGTGCTGCGCGAGGAAAAGGTGTTTGCCGACGCCAAGACCAAGCTCGAGGAGCGGATCTCGCACGAGCCGCTGGGCGTCGTGGCCAACATCTCCGCGTGGAACTATCCGTACTTTGTCGGCGCGAACGTCTTCGTTCCCGCGCTGATCGCGGGCAACGCGGTCCTCTACAAGCCCAGCGAATACGCGACGCTGACGGGCTTGCACATCGCCGCGATGCTCTACGAAGCCGGTGTACCTACGGACGTGTTCGTACCGGTCGTCGGCAGCGGCAAGGCGGGCGCTGCGCTCCTGCGACAGCCGGTCGATGGCGTGTTCTTTACCGGTTCGTTCGCGACGGGAACCAAGGTCGGCGCGGCCGCCGGTCGAAGAATGGCCAAGGTGCAGCTCGAGCTGGGTGGCAAGGACCCCGTGTACGTGTGCGAGGACGTC
>Ga0193751_1001102_pt1 | contig 17920 bp, 15 predicted proteins | sample L1c2metaG_FD_143050 | JGI IMG/M metagenome (GOLD analysis project Ga0193751, IMG submission 143050) | Soil microbial communities from a riparian zone of the East river system, Colorado, United States - L1c2 | ecosystem: Environmental > Terrestrial > Soil > Riparian zone | place: USA: East River... | reverse complement strand
ACTGCGCTGGCGCAAGTTCTGTTCAAAGACAAGGCGAATGGCCAAATCCGCTATCGCAATGGAGAAGCCATCGGTTCGCGAATCATCGGGCAGCCGTTCTCTTCTGCGAGATATTTTCACTCCCGCCCCTCTGCGGCCGGTAATGGATACGATGCCGCCAACTCGGGCGGAACGAACCTCGCTCCCACCAATCAGAAATTGATTGACCGCATTCGCTCCGATGCCGACGGTTTGCATCGCGAGAATCCCGCCCAACTCGTTCCAGTGGATCTAATCACTACTTCCGCATCGGGACTGGATCCGGAAATCTCACCGGCGGCGGCGGAGTTTCAAATTCCGCGCATCGCCCGGGAACGAGCTCTGTCCGAATCCGTCATTCGAGAGCTCATCCACAAGCACACTTCTCAAAGAGACTTCGGCCTTTTTGGAGAGCCACGAGTGAATGTCCTCGAATTGAACCTGGCTCTGGACGACTCGGCTGGAAAGAGCCGTTAACCAATCGGTAAACGCCAGGAACCGCAGCGGCCAGTGCAGCCAGCCCAGCCGGAAAAAATAGTTGTGTCTGTGTGAGCCATTTCGGTCTACTATTGCGCGTTATAAAGTGCACAGCCCCCCAAAAGGCTGCCAGGTAATCCCCCAGGGCCCCCGGAAAGATCAAATCTGCCAATCTGAGGAGGGACTTATGTCCACACAACCAAGCGGCATACCGCAAGCCGTCGGCCCCACTCCCACACTAATGCCAAACCAACGGAGAAGCTGGCTGGGAAGAAACTGGGGCAAACTACTGGCCGTTGCGTTCGTTTGCATAATTTTATTCGTGGGCGGCATTGTCACCTTGCTCATGGGCGCCATGCGAGGTTCCGATGTCGCGAAGGAAGCGGTTGCCAGAGCACAATCGAATCCACTGGTGACGCAGCGACTGGGTACTCCGATCGGCGAAGGCTGGTTCGTGGGTGGTTCGATTAACGTTTCGCCGGGTTCGGGCGAAGCCGATCTTTCCGTTCCTATCTCTGGCCCGAAAGGTAAGGGCAAAGTCTATGTCACGGCGCAAAAGACGGCCGGGACGTGGGCTTACAGCTTGATGGTGGCGACGATAGACGGAAGCAGCGATAAGATCGATTTGCTGGCGAATGCGACGGCGAGTGCGCCGCAATCCAATCCGCCCACTCCGGCGCCGCAGGCGGTGGCAGACGTCCAAAGCCAGCCAGTCCAAGTCGATTCGTCCGTCGCCATGGCAGCCGCGCCGCAACCTAGCGCTGCAGATCCAACGGCGGCGCCCGTTGCGGCGGCCACTCCAGCCGCGTCTGGGGTTATCGCCAGCGCGCAATTCTCGAACGATCCCAATCTCCGATGCGACCTGCTCGAGTTGAAGCGAGTAAGCGGAGGCGCCCTATTAGCCCGTTGGCGGATCGTGAACAGCGGGTCAAAACCTATCTATTATGACTTCAGTTGGGACGACATTTATTACATCGATCCCGCAACCAACAAGAAATACAACAATCTCACCATTGACGGTAAAAAGATTCTGGATATGTGGTGGGGCTCGCTGCCGGCCGGAGAGCAGCATATGATGTGGGCCAAGTATCCGGCACCACCGCCGTCGTCGAAGCGCATCAGCCTGAATGTCCCGAAATTCACGCCCTTTGAAGACGCTCCGGTTTCCGAGTGACGATGCTGGCGCATGTTTGCGGAGCGTGGCATCGGCGTGCAATTGGCAGCAGGTCGGCGCGAAAATCTATCGCTATCGCATCGTCCCTATTGACTACACGGCGAAGGGAATGCTGGCCACGCCGATGATGCCGGCGGCGACAGGGAGCGAGACTTCGCCACAATAACCCGCTTGCGCCGCGTGAATCGAGCAAGTGAGGCTAAGATACCCGGTAATTCAGGGAACCATTTCTCAGGTGCTGGGAGGATTCAAGATGAATGACATTCGTCCCGAAGACAAGAAGGTTTTCGCGGCTGCAGCGGTACACATTGGGGTTTATATTCTGGTGCGCGGAACCAACGAAGCGTCGCTGGACTACATTCCAGATCCGCTATTCATTCCCAAACCCATCGATTGCAAAGCCAAAACAGCCGATAAGGGATCTCTGGCCGGCCTCGTGGTTCATCCCAAAACCCCGGGAGCTTTTTCGGATACCAGACGCGAGAAAGCCGAGAAATGGATCGCTACGTTGCCCGCGAGATACACCATCGAGGACGAAAATCCCCAATTCAAAGGTTGCGTGAAACTCGCTGGAAAGTACATCCACGGCGACTACGACCTGAAGGGCATCGTGCTGCCAGGACAGGAATTTCGCGTTTTATCGTTGGTGACAGAGTCGCTCGGGCAAGACGCGCGCCGTGGGCCCAAATTCTATGAAGTTCAAGAATTCGTGAACAGCGCGATTGGAAAACCCATGGTGCAGCACGGTGCCGAGGATGAGTACCTTGATCACAGCACCGACTTGGAGGAGACCATATTCGTTTTCTTCCCGGAAGAAAGACAGCCCAAGTTTCTGCGTGGACCGGCGGAAACCAGAGCCTGGTACGAGAGGGAACTGAAGGGCCGCAAGCCGCTCATTCACGATGCTCCTCCCAGGGTTGTTCCGCGTCCCGGGCCTACAGGCATCCTGGGCGTATACAGCCAAGACGGAACCTACCGATCCGTGGACGGCTTACCGAGAAGACGGTCGTAGCCCATCATCGACGAACGGCCTGACGGCCTCCGGTCTCTGAGAAGATGAAACTTATCCGCTATCGGAGTCCCTTCCACACCATCCCGTGGAACAGTTCGTCCATGGCACGTGGTGATTCTTTTTCCCCGCGATCAAGCCACCATCGCAGCATCGACAACATGCCCCCGGCCACCGCCACCACCACCACAGAATTGAAGATGTGACGCAGGTGGCCTCGAGATTGGGGTGCCCCAGGTCTCGCAGCCGTTGCGAGAGCTGGGAGCTCTTGCCCGCGACCCTCCCACTAGGAAACTGCATCTTCTCCACGGGCGCCGAGCCTAATGCCTGAATCAACGTCGACATGTTTTCGGCTGGGGTTCGCTTATCAATAGATTGAAAAGTGTTCCGGCATGGCGACAGACGCCGCGGGGGAATTCCGGGGACATCCCCGGATTTCCTCCCCCGGATTTCCTGGTCGCGTCGTTACTACATGCTACAGTAGCGTTACCTACTGACTGACGTTGACACACACTTCCGCTCGTAGTAAGTTCATTACTTCAGCAAGGAGAACACTGATGAATCTCGCCGACGGCAGTCAGAATTCCTACGCGCAACCCATAGCGGGGCTCAGGCAGTTGCAACAGAGCTATTTAAGAAAGGCCGAAGAACTCGAAAGCATGATCGTTAGGCTTAGAGAGATGTGTGCTACTTCCGGTCCAGGACTGGGCGCACAAACCGAATCGACCGGGCTAGACACGGGAGAGGTTTTCCTTGTGAAACCAGGGAAGTATGCCACGATGGGCACGGGGCAGGCTATCAAGGCTTACTTGTCAGAGCGCGATGCTAACAATCCTGGTGTAAAGATAACGTACGGCAGACTGGAACAGGACTTGCGGGCTGGCGGCGCGCAGGTTCCAGACTTTAAGGGCGGCGGAGTGAGCGGAAGGATTCACGTCTTGGGACTCGCAATCGTTCAACTGGCAAAGACTTACAAGCATAGACCCCCCTTCGTTGAATTTTCTAAGGTTAAGCCTCCACAAGACAGTCTGGTGTGGCTAGCAAAGACTGCCCGATTTGCGAAGCCACCTAGGAACCAATAGACCCTTTTCTTTCATTGTTTTTTCAAAGCAGTGCTGACACTACATTGAAGATATTCCCTTGTTCCACGAAATCCTAAGTTGGGGAACGTGCCGTCGACGGGACGTTAAGCCACGGAAGTATCATAGGTCGAGGAGCAGCGACCCGTGACCACCCGCCAACCCATTAATCGTCAATCCCAGAGTCGTCAAGCCCAGAATTGTCAGCCCCAGGTTCACACGCAACTCGGCCGAGCCGCAGTCCAGATTTTTGCCGCCAATGATCGCATGAATCAGATTCTTATCGAACATCTCGACCCTGCCGCCTGGAGGACCACGCCGCCGACTACCAAACCGCCCGGCTCGAGCCAAAAAATCACGATACGCACCATTGCGGCGATCTTCACCCACATGCACAATGTCCGCTGCAAGTGGGTCAGGCTCACAGCACCGCACCTGAAGGTTCCACCACAGCTCGAGCGCGCGCGCTGCACGCCGCAGCAGGCGCGTGCCGGATTGGCCGAGAGCGCCGCTCGCTGCGCCGAGATGCTCGCCGATGCGCTCGGCGGCGGTCGCCGCGTCAAGAAATTTCGCAGAGACGGCTGGGCCCGGCCTTGGCCGGTTGGCCCGGAAATGGTGTGCTACATGGTTTCTCACGAAGCCCACCATCGTGGGCAGGTGTGTATGCTAGCGCATCAGCTCGGATTCCCCTTGGCGATGGAAATAACGTCCGGGATCTGGAATTGGGAAAAGCTGTGGAAAGAGTGTGGCTCGCAAAGCGGCCCCGGCCACGACTCCTGAAAAGTCATATTTGTCGAAGCATCTTTCCTACGGTCGCCTCGGCAAAGTCACTAGCACCTCTGTCCCTCACCGAAGGTACCCAACTCAGAACTTGAGAACTGGCACTGAGAACCGTTTTTCGGTCTATAATAAAAAACACCGTGCCCAAGTATTCCATCGTAGTTCCGCTTCACAATGAGCAGCAGAATGTCACCGACCTTTATGACCGCCTGAAGGCGGTAATGGAAGCCCACGGCGAAACCTTTGAAATCGTTCTAGTGGATGACGGCTCCAAAGACCACACCTTCGCCATGCTGCGCGAGATTGCCGCAGTTGACAGCCGCGTAACGGTGGTGAAGCTGCGCCGGAACTTTGGCCAAACCGCCGGACTGGCAGCCGGTTTCGATCATGCCCGCGGCGAGTACATCATTGCCATGGACGGCGATTTGCAGCACGACCCCAACGATATCCCATTGTTTCTAGAAAAAATTGCCGCTGGCTATGACATCGTCAGCGGATGGCGCAAAGTGCGCGTCGACAATTTCTGGATGCGGCGCATCCCCTCGCGCATCGCCAACTGGATGATGGCCAAGATCAGCGGAGTCGACATTCACGACTTCGGAACCACGTTTAAAGCCTACCGCCGCGATATTCTCGAACAGGTCCCGCTCTACGGCGAACTGCACCGCTTCATTCCAGCGTTAGCTTCTTGGCACGGTGCCACGATTTGCGAAGTGGCCATCCGCAACGTGAACCGTGAGCGCGGTGTTTCGCACTACGGCATCACGCGAACTTTTCGCGTCTTCTTCGACCTGCTGACCATTCGCTTCCTGCTGCGTTATCTTTCGCGCCCGCTGCATTTCTTCGGCAGCATCGGGATGATGAGCATATTCAGCGGCAGCGGCATCGTGCTCTGGCTCGGTGTGGAAAAATTCTTGCGCCACGTCCCGGTCATGGAAGCACACGGCCCGCTGATGATGGCCTCAATGGGACTCCTGCTCGGGGGCTTGAACCTGCTAGCCATCGGATTGCTTGGAGAAATGCAGGTTCGCCATTACCACGAACCCAGCCGACGCGCTCCCTACTCGGTGGACCGCGTCTTGCGCGCCCAGAGCGAAGAACACAGCGTTTCTGAATAAACTCTGCTTTATCTGAAGATTGCTACGCGGGAGATTACTTGTGTGGGGACAGCCGCCCTCGGCTGTCCTTCGAGCGAAGCTCGAATGCTTTCTTCCTACAGGTTCAATTCCACCGCGCAGCCGGTTGTCCTTGATGCAGCCATTCGATGAAATCAGTCAGTGGAGGGTCGCCTCCTAGTTCCCGCAAGCGAGTCGCATTTTGGCCGCGATGATAGTGGCTATGCATTGCTGCCTGGGTCAAAGCTTGGCGAACGCTGATCTTTAGCACAGGTTTGAACCACGGAACTTCAATCAATTCTTCCATGCGATCCTGATCCGTCTTCTTCACTAACTCAATCATCGCTTCGAGACCCTCTCGCCCGTACTTTTTCATGTCCGCCATGGACGGGAAGTCTTCCAGCGTCTTGAATAAAAACTCTGACCGCTTCGGATTGGTGACCCACAAGAACGCATGCTGCACCAGATGAATGTGAAGGAGCCGCTCGCGAATCGCTTTGTCGGCCAGCGATTCGGGACGCGCCTCAACCGCCCGCCAGTGCTCGGCGTCAGCCCATGCCTGGTGTGCGTATAGTTCGTCAAGATATGAGTTCATTTAGACCCGGTTACGATTTCCCGTGAGTTTACACCGCTCAGGCATCGTGGTTCGCGCCCTGTTCAAGCGGCGTATAATTTGGGGTTTGCCGCCTTCAGGAGTTTGATTGATGGAGAAAGCCACGCAATACGAATTGCAGTTAGCCCGCCGCATGTCGAGACTGGGCACTGAGACTGCTTTCGAAGTCCTGAACAAAGCGCGCGCGCTGGAGCGTCAAGGCAAAAGTATCATTCACCTCGAGATCGGTGAGCCGGACTTCGACACGCCCGCGAACGTGATCGAAGCTGGCGTCAACGCCCTGCGCACCGGTTGGACCCACTACGGTCCCGCCGCCGGTTTGCCGGACTTACGTCAGGCGCTGGCCGAATATGTCAGTCGCACTCGCGGCGTGAAAGTCTCCCCCGATGAAGTGGTTGTAGTTCCGGGCGGTAAGCCGATTATTTTCTTCAGTATTCTGGCGTTAATTGATGAGGGAGATGAAGTCATCTATCCCAATCCCGGGTTCCCTATCTATGAGTCGATGATCCACTACGTTGGCGGTCGTGCCGTGCCCATCCACCTGCGCGAAGACCGCGACTTCTCGCTCGATGTCAACGAACTGGCCTCGCTCATCAACGATCGCACCCGGCTGATTATTTTGAATTCTCCCCAAAATCCTACTGGCGGAGTTTTGGAACGCCACGACATCGAGCAGATTGCGAAGATCATCGGCGACCGCAACATTATGATTCTGTCGGATGAAATCTACAGTCGCCTGTTGTTCGACGGGGGCGAGCACTTCTCTATCATGTCAGTCCCCGGAATGGAGGGGCGCACTATCCTGCTCGACGGCTTCTCGAAAACCTACGCCATGACGGGATGGCGCATGGGATACGGCGTGATGCGCCCCGACCTCGCCGCGCACATGACACGCCTGATGACCAACTCCAACTCCTGCACGGCGAGCTTCACGCAGATAGCGGGCATCGAAGCCATCCGCGGCGATCAAAGTTCCGTGGATCACATGTGCGACGAATTCCAACGCCGCCGCGATGTCTTTGTGGCGGGACTGAATAAGATCAGAGGCTTCTCCTGCCGCATGCCCAAAGGCGCCTTCTACGCCTTCCCCAACATCACTAAAACCGGACGAAAATCGAAGCCGCTGGCAGATGCCTTGCTAGAGCAGGCTGGAGTGGCCGCGCTCTCCGGTACCGCCTTCGGCGAATTCGGTGAAGGCTACCTGCGCTTCAGTGTCGCCAATTCGTTGGAGAACCTGCAGCAGGCACTCGATCGCCTTGACCAGTGGACGAAGAAGAACCTCTGAAGCGCAGAATGATTCGATCACGGAAATCTCGACTCGGTGGAAAATCAAATGAACGAATGTGGTGAGCCAGACAGTTGACACCGTAGTGATCCTGCTAAACAATTGAAGGCATCCCAGCAATTCATTCTTTAGCTTCCTGAAAGGAAGAGTGTATGGCCGATGAAGGCGATGTACAGATAGAACAGCAGTCGAATGCCGGCAAATGGATTTTGATTCTGCTTGCGATCTTGGTTGTCGCTGCTTTTGGTTACACCCAGTACGCGTCCCACGCGGCTGTCCACAGATTGCAGCAGGACTTGATTGTGAGCCAGGCGCAAGTGAAAGAATTGCAGAACCGGATGCAGACGGCGGAAGCCCAGGAGGAAACACTGGCGCGCCAGGCCGGAATGACGAAGAAGGAACTGGCGCAGCGTGCCGCTGCGTTACAGGCTGCGCAGCTCGCCGCGGAAACCCGCCTGGAGAAGGAGCAGAAGGCACAGATCAATGCCGTCAGCGGCGACATCGCGGGTGTGAAGACTGATGTGGGCGGAGTGCGAACTGACGTGGCGTCGACCCGGGCTGATCTCGAAGCCACCAAAGCCAAGCTGCAAAGCACTATTGGCGATCTGGGCGTGCAGAGCGGATTGATTGCGCATACCGCTGGAGACTTGGAAGTTCTCAAACACAAAGGTGATCGCAACTACTACGAGTTCACGCTGCTCAAAGGCGCCAAGCCGCAGCCCGTATCGACGGTGAGCCTGCAGTTGAAGAAGGCCGACGTCAAGAAGGGCAAGTTCACCATGAATGTGACGGCCGATGACAGGACGATCGAAAAGAAAGACCGCAATGTCGCCGAGCCGATTCAGTTTTATTCCGGGCGCGACCACCTGCTGTTTGAACTGGTGGTATGGACCGTGGACAAGAATAAAGCCACGGGATATTTGAGCACGCCGAAAAATGCTCCCGTGCCGGTGACCGCGAACTAAGACGGCGAACTAAACCAAACTATGAGCGGAGCGTTCTTTCCCGGCGGCCACGTTCTGCTGCAGATTGTGCTGCGCACTGGCGTGATCTATCTGCTGGTGCTGATTGGCGTCCGCTTAAGCGGCAAGCGCGAGGTCGGGCAGATGACCCCGTTCGATCTGACGCTGCTGCTCCTGCTGTCGAACTCCGTGCAGAATGCCATGACCGGGCCCGATACGTCGCTTTTGGGCGGCGCTGTGGCGGCGGGTACGCTGTTGATTTTGAATTATCTGGTCGCCGACGTTTCTGGAGGCAGCCGACGCTTTCGACGGTTGATCGAGGGCGAACCTTCTCTGCTGGTTCACGATGGCAAGATCATTGAGACTCACATGGCGCGGGAACACGTCAGCATGGATGAACTGCATCGCGCTTTGCGGGAGCACGGGATCGATCGCTGTGATCAAGTCGCGCTTGCAGTGCTCGAAGTGGATGGCTCGATCAGCTGCTTGAAGTACGACGAAATTAAGCCCGACGCGAACACGCACCTGGTGCGCCGAAGATTTCTACAGAAGAAATCGTAGAGACGTTGCTCGCAACGTCTTCTCTCCATCTTCCGATCTGCTGGCGGCAGAGACGTAGCAAGCTACGTCTCTACGAATCAATCGACTTTCAAAAACTTCACACACACTGGGGAAGCAACATCCAGCACCTGGCCGGTTGGCGTGAGGCGGCCGGTGTTGGTGTCGATCCGGAAGACGACGATGTTGTCTGACTTCTGATTTTCGGCGAAGAGAAACTTTCCTGTGGGATCAATTTCGAAGCTGCGCGGGATCTTGCCTTGCGTCGGCGTATATTCGATGGGCGTCAGGGTGCCCTGGTGCGGGTCGATGGCGAATACAGCGATCGTGTCGCTGCCGCGGTTTGAGGCGTAGAGGAATTTTCCGGTGGGATGGATCTCGATTTCCGCGTCGTCATTCTGCCCACTGAAGTCTTTGGGGAGCGCCGAAATGGTTTGCAAGGCTTTGAGCGTCCCCGTCTTTTCGTCGTTCGAAAATGCCGTAACTGTCGAGTGCATTTCAGAGACCACGTAGGCGAACATTCCGCCCGGGCTCAGGGCGAAGTGGCGCGGGCCGGCTCCGGGATCGAGTTTGACGAAGGACGGATTGTTGGGAGTCAGCGATCCGTTGGCGCTATCGAACTTGTAGACCAACAACTCGTCCAGGCCCAGATCATCGACCATGGCGAAGTGGTTATCCGGCGAGAGATCGATGGAGTGAGCGTGAGCTTTTTCCTGGCGCTCGGGATTAGTGCCGTGGCCGGTGTGCTGCACGAAGGCCGAGGCCTCGCCCAGCTTTCCATCTTCTAGGACCGGAAATACCGCGATGCTTCCTCCGGTGTAGTTCGCGACCAAAACATATTTTCCCGTTTTGTCGACGGTGATATAGCAGGGATCGGCGCCGCGCGACGGCACTTCATTCAGGAAGGTAAGCTTGCCGGTCGCGCGATCAATAGAGAACGCGCTCACGCCGCCGCTGTTTGGGCCTTTGTAATTGCCAACTTCGTTCACTGCGTAAAGGAAGTGGCCGTTGGGGTGCAGCGCGACGAAGGAAGGATTGGTTGTTTCCGCCACCAGGCCGAGAGGAGTGATCGGGGCCGTCTCGGCGTCGAAGCGATAGGCGTAGATGCCTTTGCTCTTGCTGCCATCTTCGGTGTAGGTGCCGACGTAAAAAATATATTTGCCGCGCGTTTCGGCTGGTGCCGCAGCGAGGAGCGTGGGGAGGAGAAGTGCAGACAGCAGTGTGACTGCGCGAAGAGGATTTCGGGAAATCTTCATGCTGTTATAGATACGCATTCTGCCGGATTCGCGCAAGGGTTTCACTTGGTCATCACGACCGGGACTGTCTGGTCGTAGGGCCAGACGATCAGGCTGAGGGATTTGCGCTGGTTGAACGCGTCGAGAATTACGGGGAAGGCGACGATGACGGTGCGGGTTGTGCTTTCGCCGGGCTGGATTTTTGTTTCCGGCGGGAGGGCGGGCTGGGCGCCATTCTTCAGGGCAGGGAAGGCCTGAAAGTATCGGTCGAAATCGATGGCGGAAACGGCGTCGGCGGTGGAGTCCTCTCCGCTGGCCGGCTTGAGCTTGCTCTCGATAGTGTGGACGTAGAGAATTTTGTCGCTGGTGTTGTGGATCGTGAAGGTCAGGGCGACCATGGTGGAGCCCTGCCCGGGAATTTCGACGGCTGCCACGTTGTCCAGAGACCCATAGGCCTGCGGCTTGGCGCGCTTGAGGAATGAAGCGATGAGCACGACGACCAACACAATGCCAATGGCAATCAGAACGATCTTGGCGGGCGGCAGATTTTTCTTGGCTGTGCCGTACTCTTCCCCAATATTGATGGTTGGGCCCTTGCTTGTGGCAGTTGGTGGCGCCGGCTGCGGAGTCGGGGGCTGCGGCGGAGGGGTGGGAGTCTGATCAGGCATAGGCGCTTCTCGCAACGCTGATTCTACTTCAGATGCGCCTTCCGGCGTTGCCGCGCTGGCGAACAGCGAGATGGGATCGTGATACTCGGCAAGAATGTTCTTCCCCTTAAGCTTTGCCATTAAAGCGTCAAAGGCGGATTTCGAATTTTCGACTTGATTTGTGCCGACTGCGGTGCCGACGACGCAGCAACCTAATACCTCTTTCGGAAAATTCCCGATGTGCCAGCGAATCTCAGTCCGGCCCGGGACGTTGAGCACCTCGGGACAGACGTATCCGAGGTGCGGAGACATGGTCAGCACGACTTGATAGGTTCCCGCTTCGATGCAGGGGTGACCGGAGTAGAACGGCGTATAGCGCGACGGTTCCAGGTAATAGCATTCCTTGACGCCATCCAGCCAAAATTCTCCGGTGATCGCTTCGCTGGTTTCCACCTTGCGATATACGTCGACCTTCATTTTCCAACTCGCTGGGCGCGGAACGGAGGGACGATTCGCGCTGTCAATCGAGTTTGGACTCTTGCCGCTTGGGTTCGGGCTTTGCAATCACATCCACACTGTCATTCCGACCGGAGCCGGAGCAGCAGCGACGGCGCAGTGGAGGAACCTGCTGTTCTGGCCTGCAATCTTCCCGGCAGGGTACGTCATATTTTTTCGGCTCAAATCGGTAAAATCCCCATTTTGTTTGGGTTACGAGCAAGAGATATGCGGCGCCGACGGCAAAATATTGAAGTTAAATGGGTTATCGGTAAATTATTAAGGAATAAGGACTTATGAGTGATTCTGTGGGCGGTCTTCGTGGCTACGGACTTCGAAGCAAAATTCGCACACATGCCTCCAGCTTGCTGCATTCCACAGGGTTGAGTAAAGGTTGTTCGTCACAACAAGCGAACTAAATCTGTGGAAAAGGTCGATTCGTACCGTGCGAAGAAGAAGTTTAAGTCGTGTCTTTGGGAATTCCTGCGCGGATGCTTCTTTTACGTGAGAATCCTTTTAATCCTTGGCGGCGATTTTCAGCTTGCGCTCTCTACTGGCTTTGCTAGACTTCTTGCGCGTTTTCCTTCCCTTGCCTTGGGAGCTTTGAAGATGGCTACCGCGATGCGTTCAAAGTTCTCCATAGCCTTCGGCCTTCCATGTACTCGGGTTCCCTTCGTATGAATGACCTTAATCGCCGTCTGGTTGAAATCATCAATAGACTTCGCGATGAACTACATATCGTGTCCCATCGGACGCTACTTATTCGCGATGACCTCGCAAGACAACGCCAAGAAATAGCAAAAGCCGACCAGGCTAACCAGCAAAACAAGAGCAGGGAGCAACACGTCACAGCGATACTGAACACGCCAAAGCACATACAAGCCGAGGAACGCAAAGCCAGAAGCGATCAACGGAAATATCAGTGCCGCAATCTTGTTGCGGCTTGGGCCGGTGTCTTTGTCGTCGCTGCCTACACCACCATCGCTGCGCTCGAATGGGGCGCGACCCGCGAAGCCAGCTACCAAGATCAAAGACCGTGGGTTGCGGGAGACCACTGGGAATTTCCTTTTAAGGTCCGACAAGGCTTTCCCAATGCCCCGTGTACGGATCAGAGTTGCGTAGGAATTTACATTCGCAATGTTGGAAGAACCCCCGCCATCAATGTAAGAGCCGGGGCCAAGATCACTATTGCGTCGGACGATTCTGGCCTTATTCAGGAGCCCGCAGATGAACGACCCGTTCGTGGAGTTCTCCCGAACGACAATACATCTACTTGGTTCGCGGAACACATAAGCCCTGATGAACTCGCTGAATATGCCAACATAAAACGGATGTACGTGCGAGTCAGAATCCAGTACTGCGATATTTGGGGTAATGCCAACCGGACCGACTTTTGCATCTACCATGATTCCACTACTCCTCCCGAAGAGTTTTGGCCTTGTCAGCGAATCAAAAGTAGAGTTTGGACGGGAAAAGGCGATTGCGAAAATCAATAGCCCTGTCCACGCCAAGAAGGGAGCTGGCCTACCCTCGCGCCCGGGTGCCCCAAGTTTCGCCCTTCCCGTGTCTCGCAAAAACGGCGAGACCCTTCGACTCCGCTCAGGGCAGGCTATGGGGCCCCCCCGGCTTTCTTATCAGCGATTAAGAACAGCAGGTTCCTCCACTGCGCCGTCGCTGGCGCTCCGGCTTCGGTCGGAATGACAAGGGTTAGTTAGGAGCGAAACTGGAGGCGGACGGGATACGTTCCCCGAGTCTCCGAAGATTAGCGACGTCCGTCCTAGACGCGGTTCGAATCTCTGGGTGAGGCTACCCGGCGCTCGAAGCGCCGGGCTATTTTCGGATGTCCCTGACGGGACAGGGATGCGGTAGTGGCCCAGGTCTCGGCCTTCCCATGTCTCGCAAAAACGGCGAGACATGGGGCACTCCCCAGCTCTCTTATCAGCGATTAAGAACAGCAGGTTCGTTAGTCGATTCCCTTTAACGTGACTGTTGTGTCATGCTCCCCGCATGCCGAAACTTCCAGCGTATATTCCGATCGACCCAGCGACGTTGGTCTGTCCGCGGTGCGGCGCCAAACCAAGGCAGCCATGCGATATGTTCAAGGGCAAGCTGGAACTGGTCCACGTCGAACGGATTAGGGCAGCCACGGAGAAAGACCTAGCGGCAAAGAAGGCCAGAAGGAACTAATCTGACAACAGTCAGCGAGAGCTCAATCGGCAGCACTCGGGTTGGCGTCTCGCCCCGACTGCGGGCCTGTGGGCTGCTCAAGTACGTTGTTGAGTTCGGTAATCAGCCTTAACAACGTGGCTTGGTTCTTCTCTTTGGCAACTCTACCGCAGAGTTCCAATACTCTGGGATCAAGTTCGTTGCTCATAAAAGTTTGTCCCCAAAAGTTTATCCGCAAACTCAAAATTGTCAGCGAAGCCCGTCCGCATACCGGGCAACCTCACTAATCGCCTTCGTTCCAGACGTATAAGAAGTCGGCGTCGCTGGCAGTGGCGACATTTCGTCCGCTTTTGTTGACCGCGCGATTCAACGCAGATCGCACGTTTTCCTTGGTTTCCGCTAGCTCTGCCAACGGCACTTTGAGCGCAATTCCTGCAGGAAGCTGATCAAGATCCGAGAGAATCCTGGTGACAATCCGCTTGTGCTTTCCATTTCGACCTTGGGGAACATCCGGCTGCGCCATGGTTTTGAAGTTCATGGGAATTTTGTCCGCCCGAGAGCTCACTCGAACCTCCTTGCGACTCACAAACGTTAAATTAACGTAACGTAATCTACTACGCCCTGACGAGATCTGCAAGTAAAAAAATACAAGGTCTGCAAGTAAACACAATCACATCCCTAATTAAAGGGTATGCTTTCATGGTCTGACACGGAGGTAAATGAACCACAAGTCCTGTTAATAGAGCAACTTACCACGCTAAGGCCAACGATAGAGTCCTACAAAAGATGTAACCCGTGATGTCTCTAAACTGCTACCGTTTGAAAGTGGGTACGAGGAAATCAATGCAAACTTCGAAAAGAAATTTCGAGCAAATTCCGGTCGCTGTCGTGAAGAAAATTGCTGAACTCTTTCCCGTGGCGAGAAAAACGGGAGAAGGCCCTCTGAGTATTGAAACTCCAGCAGAAGAGACCGGGCGTCCTCGGCCCGCCGGTGGGGCGTTGCAGACTGACGGCTTATCCACTCATGAAGGAGTCCTCGGCCCGCAGGTGGGGCGTTGCAGAACAAGACTGACGGCCTATCCACTCATGAAGACTGGCGCGATATTGCGCAACGAGTGCAAGTGGAAACCGACAGCCACAAGATGGTCCAACTGGTTCAGCAGTTGATCGAGAAGCTTGAAGAAGAAAAACTGCGAAAGAATAGGACTAATTGATGGCTGGGCGATCAAGAACGGGCTTCTTTAACGGAGCCGGTACGGATAATGGTCCTCCGTTGTTATTGCGTTCATAGATGGCCCGGCTCAGGAAGCTGTCCACGTCGAAGATGCCCTCATTCTGACTTGAAATGGCCGTATAATTTAACGGAGAGCAGTTACTTATGAGCGACATTACTGGACCGGCGTTGGACAATGCTGCCTGGGAATTGAAGGAGCGTGTCGCGGAACGGTTTGGTGTGCTTCCGAATTTGTTCCGGCTCGCGCCCGAAGCCCCCGAGATCACGGAGCAGATGTGGGGGTTCGCCCAGGCCGCCTACCTCGATAACCCTCTGCCGTCTGAGTTCAAGGAGCGGCTCTTTGTCCATCTCTCTCGTTTTTGCGCAGTTCGCTATTGCATTGCGCGCCACGTGGGCTTCCTGATTGGAATGGGTCGTCCCGCTGGCGATGCCAATGCGCGCCTTCACAGCGTGGCAGAAGTTGTTAAGTTGCTCCGGCGTCCCGTTCCGCGCGGAGCTGAGGTCGAGGTGCACATCTCGTTTTGTGCGGCTTGTGTTGCGCCGCTAGTTGAGATGCCGGGGGTTGGCACGCAAATGGAAGATGCCATCTTTGCGCTCGCGACTCATGTCTTCTTACAGACGCCTCAATCCCCTGCATGCCTCGATGCACTGGAACGGTTGTTAGGTGCTGCGCGACTTCAATACCTGCTGATGTTCCTGGCGTTCGTTCGGGCCGCGCAGTACTGGACCAAAGTCCATCCGGAACTGGAAATTGAGGATGACATCAAGCAGCTTCTTCAGACGCATGAAGCACTGGCGACCTGTATCCTTAGCGATCCCGAAGCCACGGTCGACAATGTGAGCCAGTCCCTTCTTGAGGAGTTGCCCGCGTTACGCCTGAGAGCCGATAAGGCGATCGGTTTGCTTGCGGCAATTGTAGATTCCTCGGATGATGCTGTTGTAAGCAAGACTTTGGATGGTGTGGTTACCAGTTGGAATGCCGGTGCGGAGCGACTATTCGGCTACACCGCTAAAGAAGCGGTCGGTCAGCACATCACATTCATCATTCCGCTCGACCGCCGGGACGAAGAAGCGGCCATCCTGGCACGACTGAGGGCAGGTGAGCGCATCGAGCATTTCGACACTGTCCGTACGCGCAAGGACGGCACTGAAATCGATATATCGCTGACAATTTCCCCTGTCAGGGATTCCACAGGCAAAATCGTTGGTGCGTCGAAAATAGCGCGTGACATTACCGAACGTAAGCAAACGGAACGAGCGTTGCGGGAGAGCGAAGAGCGCTTCCGGATGCTTGCCGATGCGCTCGACACCCAAGTGCGGTTTCGGACTCAAGAACTGCAGCGACGAAACGCAGAGATTCTGCAGCAGGCGGAACAGCTTCGAGAGCTTACGGCGCGCATGATGCAGACTCAAGACGCGGAGCGTCGACACATCGCGCGTGAGCTACACGACAGTGCTGGTCAGACCTTGATTGCGTTGGGCATGAATGTTGCGCGGCTGGCCGAAGATGTAAAGCATAATCCCGATCAACTTGCCAAGGACATCGAAGGTGTCCAAGATTTGATTCTCCACCTGACCCAGGAGATCCGGACCACGTCATATCTTCTGCACCCGCCTCTGTTAGACGAGAGCGGTCTGTCCTCCGCGCTTCAATACTATGTACAGGGTCTCTCCGAGCGTAGCGGACTAAGTATTGATTTAAATATCCCCGAACAGTTTGAGAGACTCTCCCCGGAGACGGAACTCGCTATTTTTCGTCTCGTGCAAGAGTGTTTAACAAACACTCATCGCCATTCAGGAAGCAAGACTGCGCGGATTACTGTTGGTCGCAAGGGGCAAAGCATATATGTGGAGGTTCAGGATCATGGCAAGGGGATGTCGCGGGAACGACTTGCCGAGGTTCAGTCCCACGGTTTGGGCGTTGGGCTTAGAGGAATGCGCGAGCGAGTGCGCCAGCTCCACGGTGAATTCAGTATCGAGTCGAACCCCCTCGGCACAAAAACTTCCGCTATTCTTCCGGCAAAGGCCGCGCTAACGAACGAATCGAATACGACTCAGCAACGCGTTGCATGACGCTTTCCGAAGACGCCACCTCGGGTGGCCGAGTCGCAGTCCGGATCTTCGCCTCTGGGTGGCCTCTCTCGGGCTTCCCATGTCTCGCAAAAAACGGCGAGACCTGGTGCACTGGACAAATCAAGAACAGCAGGTTCCTCCACTGCGCCGTCGCTGGCGCTCCGGCTCCGGTCGGAATGACAAGGGTTTGTGTGCGCGCAAACATTAACCACAATCAGCCAGTCCCAACCGATCCACAAGCCAGGGTCACCAGGCGTGCTTCATGGCTTTGGCGAATTGGTCCGCGGGGAGCGTGTTGAGCACATCATTTTTGGTCAACCAGGCGCGTCTCGCTTGGAGGACTCCGTAACGGATTTTTTCCATGTGGGAGGTGTGGTGGGAGTCGGTGTTGATGACGATCTTCACGCCTTGCTGTTTGGCTTGGCGGAGGTGGACGTCGTTCAGGTCGAGGCGGTCAGGGTAGGAATTTAGTTCCATGGCGACTTTGTTTTTTGCGGCGGCGGCGAGGACCGCGTGCATGTCGTAGGCGTAGGCGTCGCGGCGGAGTTGGATGCGGCCGGTGGGATGGCCGATGAGGGAAGTGTTGGGATTGGAGATTGCTTTCAGCAGGCGGTCGGTCATCTTGGCCGGCTCCAGATTGAATACGGAGTGGACGCTGGCGATGACGATGTCCATTTGCGCGAGGACGTCGTCGGAGAGATCGAGGTTGCCGTCGGCGAGGATGTCGACTTCAATGCCGGCGAAGATGGTGATGCCTTCGATTTTCTTGCCCGCTTCGCGAATGCGCTGGATGTGGGCGACCGCGCGCGCGTCGTCGAGTCCGTTGGCGAAGGCCAGGTTTTTGGAGTGGTCGGTGATGGCCATGTATTGGTAGCCGCGGGCCTTGGCGGCTTCGGCCATTTCTTCGATGGTGTTGCGGCCGTCGGTTTCGACGGTGTGCATGTGGACGTCGCCTTGAAGATCTTTCTGCGTGATCAGCGGGGGCAAGGCATGATCTTTC
>Ga0193751_1001101_pt1 | contig 17949 bp, 16 predicted proteins | sample L1c2metaG_FD_143050 | JGI IMG/M metagenome (GOLD analysis project Ga0193751, IMG submission 143050) | Soil microbial communities from a riparian zone of the East river system, Colorado, United States - L1c2 | ecosystem: Environmental > Terrestrial > Soil > Riparian zone | place: USA: East River... | reverse complement strand
TGGATTCATCATGGCGGGCGGAACGATTGCGGGCGCTGAGGTGGGCGCTCAACTCATCCAATTCTTGAAGCGGGCCGGGAATGTGAACCAGGTGGTCAGCCTTGTTTCGATTGTTGTCTATGTCGGCATTTCCGGCTTCATGCTGTGGGAAAGCTGGAAAAGCCTGAAGCAGAAGCGGTCGAGCAAAACGAAGACGGCCAGCAAGAAAGATCATTCAGCGTTTCGGCATGTGACGCGCCGGATTCAGAGGTTCCACGCCTGGCCTATGATTGAGTTGCCGGCTTCCGGTGTCACTATTTCGCTCTGGGTGATTTTGCTCGTGGCATTTATCGGCGGCCTCTTTAGCGGATTTCTCGGCGGAGGCGCCGGATACATCCGCATGCCCGCCATGGTTTATGTTCTGGGGGTCCCGACTCATCTCGCCGTCGGCACCGACCTTTTCGAGATTATTATCTCGGCAAGTTATGGTACCTTCAGCCACGCCGTGAAAGGGAATGTCGATATCCTGATTGCACTCGTGATGCACACGGGTGCGGCTGTGGGCGCCCAGATCGGTGCCATTGCCACGCAGTACTTTGCTGGTCCCAAAATCCGGCTCGCCTTCGTGCCATTGCCGCTTATCGGCGCCGCTGTCGTCATCTACACTTTGCTCACCGGTCACAAGATTTAATAAGATGCGTATTTTGATTTGCAGCAATGGGACGCCCGCCGCGGATAACGCTTCGCGGCTCGGCGCATTGCTGGCCGCGGCTTGCCACGCCGAAACCACCCTTCTTGGCATCGCCGAAAAACCGGCAGACGAAACTCCTCTCCGCGCCGCGCTCGAGGCGGAGGCGGAGCGGTTGCGAGCCGCGGGCGTGACGCCACGCATTGTGATCGGAGCGGGAGAGCCCATCCGGGAAATTCAAAAGGAAACTTCGGTCGGCCACTATGACCTGGCCATCATCGGAGCGGAACGCAAGGGGAGCACCGGCCTTTATTGGAGATCGCGCCGGACCTACGAGGCGATCAAAGCGATCGCTCCGCCCGTGCTGGTTGCGATCGGACCGTGCCAACGCTTCAAGCGTTTTCTCGTTTGCACAGGTGGGAAGAAATTTATCGCCGACGCATTGCGACTAACGGGTCAGTTGGCCGCGGCGGTCGGGGCATCGGTGACCCTGCTCCATGTCATGGCCGAGCCGCCAGCGATGTACGCAGATCTTGTCCAGTTGGAGGAGGACCTGGAGCGCCTGCTTGCCTCCGGTTCCGAGCTGGGTGTCAATTTGTCCCGGCAAAAGAAGGATCTGGAGGATTTGGGCGTGCCGGCCGAAGTACGGGTTCGACATGGCCTTGTCCTGGAAAAAGTCCTGCAGGAGGCACGCATCGGTGAATACGATTTGATTGTAACCGGGTCGTCGCAAGCGCGCGGAGTCGTTAGGCACTACATCATGGGAGACCTGACGCGCAGCATTGTGAACCGGGCCGATTGTCCAGTACTGGTGGCCCGTTCCGGACCCATTCCCAGTTCCGGTAATATTTTTCAGGCGCTCAAAAACTTGTTCGCCGTGACGCGCGATTGAGCCGCCGCTAAATAGCGCGCATTGTCGCGACCGAGAGCTCGCCGCGCATGAGCGCTTCCCCCACCAGGATGGCGTCGACCCTGCAGGCAGCGACGCGCGCCACGTCCGCATCCGTTTTGATCCCGCTTTCGCTGATTAAGACAATTTCATCCGGGACTTGGGCGCTGAGTTGCTCCGTCACCGCAAGATCGACGGCAAAAGTTGCAAGATTCCGGTTGTTGATTCCGATGATTTCCGCTCCGGCAGCCAGGGCGCGCTCCAATTCTTCCATGGTGTGCACCTCGACCAGCGCATCGAGACGGTGACTGTCCGCGGTCTGTTGCAGGGCGATTAATTTTTCCTGGCTCAAAGCAGCCACGATCAATAAAATCGCGTCCGCGCCCATGGCAGCCGATTCGACAATCTGAATTTCCTCCAGGATAAAGTCCTTTCGCAGCAAAGGAACAGAAACGGCCTTACGCACATCGCTAAGGTAACGGAGATCGCCTTGAAAAAATTGACGGTCAGTCAGAACCGAGATTGCATCGCACCCCGCCTGTTCGTAACTCGTGGCCGTGGCAACCGCATCGAACGTGTGCGCGATCACGCCGGCTGATGGGGACGCTTTCTTCACCTCCGCGATCACGGCGAGATGGCCATCCGGTCTGGCCAGAGCCGCGCGAAAACTTCGAAGATCGGTTCGTTCAAGCGCGCGACGGCGCAACTCCGGGGCATTCGCCCGGATAAGTTCAATCTCTTCCCGTTTGACTCGCAGAATTTCTTCCAGCCGGCTCATCTTTCAAAAAAGTCAGCGGCAGCTTTATCCTGTTTTACGAGCGACGAACAGACCGAAGGCCATGGCCCCCTGCGCATATGCCTGTTCCATGAGCGGGAAGGATCGAACGAAGCGACGTGTAGGAGAGTCGGCAAAACGAAGCAGGATTTTCAAAACCGGATTCCTGAACATGCGCGCGCAGTGCGACCATGTCGGCGCAATCTGCCGGGTGATGTCTTCAGCCGTTTCCACCATCAGTCCGGCGTCTTTCATCCACATCCGGTAATCGCTTAGACCATCGAGGCTTGCACTGAGCATGGCTTCGCCAATCGTGGCGACGAGTTCCGTTTCATCCTCGTGCACCGGTCCATCACGTCGGAGCCACGCGCAAACAGCAAGGGTGCCGCCCGGTTTCAGGGCCTGCGCGCAGCGTGCAAAGAAACCTCGCTTGTCCCGAAAATGCTCGCTGCTCTCCATGACCCAAACCATGTCCACACTCTCGGGTTGAGGCTGCCACAGGTTCGCGTCGTTCACTTGAAACTGAACCCGAGCGCTTAAGCCGCGAGTCTTCGCTCGTTTGGTTGCCATGCGAGCTTGAACCGGGCTGATGGTAAGGCCGGTGACCGAGCATCCAAATTGCTCCGCCAACCAGAAGGCAGAACCGCCGAGACCGCATCCAATGTCAAGGACGGAGGTTCCCGGGCGGATCACGACCTCTTCCGCCAAACGTTCCATCAGTCGAACCTGGGCTCGCTGCACCGATTGCTCGCGGTCCCAATAGCCGTGATGCAGATGTTCCCCCCACAGGAGACGGTAGAAAAACGACAGTCGATCGTAATGCTTCCGGATATGGTCGATCTCGACGTGAAACTGGGGGGATGCGCTCATGAAAGGCGAGGAGACGATGGGTCGATGAAGCCGCTAACCGCCGGGATGGAGTCGCTCCAACTCGCGTTCGTATAGTTTGTTATCAGGAAAGCGATCGTGCAGCCCGCTCAGGAGTTCGTGCGCGCGTTCTTGGTTGTTGTCGCGCAAGGCGGCGACGGCGAGCAGAAGTTTGGCAAACGGTTCGAAATAATATCCGTGCAGGGAGGTATTGCGGAGTTGTTCGAGTCCTTTTTCGCGATCGATCTTCGAACCGGTCAATCGCAGGATAAGGCGTATGGGCGCCGCCTTGAGACTCAGTAAGTAGTTTTCAATTCCGGGACCGAGATAGGCGTCGAATGCGTTCGGGTCGACGGCCAGAAGTTTGTCCGCGAAAGGGCGTCCCTGTTTCGTGTAACTGAGCGCAGTCAGATTTTCCTTCTGGACCAGGGCCGCATAGTTGGCGCGCAGTCCGCAGGTGAGGGATCGGACAAACAAGGCGTTGGCCTCGGCCGGGTTTGTTTGCAGAGTCACGTTAGCCAGAGAATCTGCCCGGTCGATTTGCTGGAGGAAGTGCAGCTTTACCTGGGAGTCCGGCAGGAGTTTTTTGCGTTCAGTGAAACGCGCGTCATCTACAAACAACTCGGACTCGAGCGCGCCCAGCCTCGCTAACTCGGAAAATAAATAGGCGGCCGCGTCTGAGGCCGGTCCCAGGCAATCGGTCGGATGGTTTTGCATCCATTGTCCAAATGTGCGGTGGGCTTCGTCGAATTTCAGATCGTACATTTGTAACCAGCCCCGGTACACTTCCTCCGAGCGATTGAGGACCGATTCGGCCGCGGTTAGCGACGAAACGGCCGCGATGGAGATGATAAGAGCGCGGAGGACAAGGCGCATTCCCTCTACGTGTCGTAAGAATACACTCTTCTCAAGTTTCGTTCGATCAGACCCACGGGAAGCATGCGTGTCACGACCTGCCGCCCCCTCACAACAACGGGATTCTGCCACTGGCCGATCCGGCCCATCAGAAGTGATCGTTTCTGAATGTGTCTTGTTCGACCGAGGCGCAGGGATTCGTAGCGACGAAGAGCGCTTCGCAAGTTCGGCTCACGCTCCACGCATTTCGCGAGCACAAGCGCATCTTCCAGGGCCATGCAACCTCCCTGACCAAGATTGGGGGTGCAGGGATGAGCGGCATCGCCCAGCAAGCTGACCAAACCATAACCCCAGCGGCGCAAAGGTGCGCAATCGCGCGCGCCGTTCTTCAGGATTCCCTCCTCTTCTGTTGCATCGAGGAGATCGAGAACAGGTTGATGCCATCCCGCGAACATCCGCTGCAGTTCGCGTTTTCTCCCGGATGGCGCGTCGCGATGATGCGGCGAAACGTTCGACGTGCCGTACCAGGTGAAACGGCCGTGTCCGGTATTGAGAATACCGAAGCGCTGACCTGCTCCCCAGCTTTCGCTATTGCATCCCGGGGCAATGGCCTGGCCGTGGTAAGGCGCGAGGCCGCGCCAGACGGTATAACCCCGATAAATGGGCTCGGCCTCGCCGAACAATTCCGCCCGCACGCGAGAGCGCAGCCCATCCGCACCAATGATTGCATCGTGCTCTGCGATCGCGCCATTCTGGAAATGAAGTCGGACTTTGCTCCGGGTCTGCTGTAAACCCTGCAGCTCGCAACCAAGGCGGATCGATTCGGCTGGTAACGCGTTGCGCAAAATGGACAGGAGATCGGCGCGGCGCATGCAGACCGCTGGCACATCGAAATTGCCCAGCGCGATCTTCATGAGAACCCGTCCGGTTTTCGACTGCACGAGAAAATGCGTATTCGGTCCGCTGTGCGTCACCACTTCTTCCAGCAATCCGAGTTCACGCAAAACCCGGGTGGCGTTAGGCCAGAGCATCATGCCGGCGCCCACCTCCTGCAGGCGCGGCGCCTTCTCATAAACCACCGCATCGACTCCGACGCGCCGCAGAGCGAGGGCCGCGGCGATTCCACCGATCCCGCCGCCGACAATCCCTATATTACCCGCTGGCATTAATGATCAACATTCCCGATTTGAAAATTAGCAGTTCAAATTGTGGCATCTTCGACAGGCGATTGCTGGATTTGTTCAACGACCGGCCCCGAAACGAAAATTCATAAAATCCTGTACGATCAGGCCTTACGCTTCGCGAGAATGCCGTAGATCTACGCCGTTATTTTGTGGCGTTGTTGCGTAGCGCTACATTGAGTCTCGCGGTGATTGAAGGTTTCGAACGTCGCAATCAGAAATGAGGGATCCCGCTTCACAAACAAGTTTCGCCAATGCGCGCGTCCGCCGCTGGAGCGTATATTTGTGGCGCGAAGCCATTCGCGAAACGTGGCGACCACTCGCCCCTGCCGCGGCCAGGCCTCGACCCGGGGAATGGGACGATGCAAAAGTCACGATGGCGTGGCTCGGACATGCCACCGTTCTGATCAACTTTTTCGGGGTTAGAATTATTACGGATCCCGTTTTGTTTTCTCGCGTGGGAATTCGATTTGCTGGATTGACCCTTGGTCCGAAGCGTCTAATCGCTCCCGCCTTGCGCGTGCGCGAACTTCCCGAGATTGATCTGGTTCTTTTGTCGCACGCGCATTTCGATCATCTCGATCGGCGCACGCTCCGGCGACTTGGTCGCGCTGCTGCCGTCGTGACTGCACCGCGCACAAGTGACCTTCTCCGTGGCACCGGAATGCGCGACGTCAGAGAGTTGCGATGGGGAGAGTCTCAAATGGTAGACAAAGGTGGCGGTGTCACCATCACGGCTTTTCGCGTCCAACATTGGGGTGCGCGGATGCAACACGACAATCATCGCGGCTATAATGGATATTTAATCGAACGCGCCGGACGCCGAATCATTTTCGGCGGGGACACGGCCATGACGGAGGCCTTTGGTGAGTTGCGAAGTCATGGCCGCATCGATGTCGCGCTCATGTCGATCGGTTGCTACAATCCGTGGATCCGAACGCATTGCACACCCGAAGAAGCCCTGGCCATGGCCGATGCCGCCGGCGCCGAATATATTTTGCCCATTCATCACCAGACCTTTCGACTCAGCTTTGAACCGCCTCGTGAACCGATCGAACGATTGGAAGCTGCGCTGCACCGGGCGCCGGAGCGGATCGCCTTGCGCGAAATCGGTGAAACCTTCGTCCTCCCGACGTAGGAATGCGGACCTTCCCCTTGCCGCATTCGCCAGCCAATGCCATCTTGGCGAGCTTCCCGCGCGCCGACGTAGCTCAGTTGGTAGAGCAACGGTTTCGTAAACCGTAGGTCACGAGTTCGAATCTCGTCGTCGGCTCCATTCCTGCGATGCCCGTTTAAGAACGTGGATCTGTTAGGGACGCTCCGCGCATCTCTGGCAAACGCGCCCTAATCCTTGCGCAGGTAGGGATGGCTCTCCGAGCCGTCCCTCGAATAAATGGGACGTTTCGGAGAAACGTCCCTACCTATGGGCAGAAGTATTGACGGTGCCCGTTTGGCCAGACGATCTCGATTCTTTGCTTTAAGATTCAGCCTTTGTCGCGCCACGTCGCGGCCGGGAGGTGCACCGGCAATGGTCTACCGGGTTTCACCGCCCCGCTGTACGGTTACAGCATGAACTATCAACTTCTTGGCCGCAGCGGCTTGCGCGTTTCCGATCTTAATCTGGCGATCGATTCGGTGCGTGCGACTGTTTATGGCGGGATGCGCGACCGGATCCGGGCTTAGCGCGCCCGTTTCGAAAACCAACTCGTCGACGAAAGGGCGGGCGATGTTGTTACCGCCCTTTCTTCCCTCATAGACCCCCGCTACAGGAGACCGACCCCTGATTCGCTCAAATCAAACTTTCACCGAATCACTGACCATTTCCTGCCACGCGTAGATTTTTCCGCTCAGTTGTTTGATGACATCCCTGTATTCTGATCGGGTAAAGAGGTTGTGTTCTTCGCGCGGATCGGCTCGTAAATTATAAAGCTCGTTTTTGTCGAGGTCGCGCAGACATAATTTCCACCCGTCCGGCGAAACGGTGGCGCGCGTCGTTTCGTGGATGGCGACCTGGTTGTTAGGCTTGGCCCATTTTTTGTCCGCCAATTTAACCTTGTACGGTTTGAAGGCCCATTCCAGGTAGGCGGGCTCGACCGGCATCGGCTCGCCCTGCAGAACGGCGGCGCGACTCTTCCCCGCGCATTGTTCGTGTGAACCTTTGCCGAGCAGATCGAGCACGGTCGGCGCAAAATCGATATGACTAAACGGTTGCTCAATCACGACGGTGCGGCGTTGCGCCGGCATCCGAACGAGAAAGGGAATGCGCGCGGCCTCCTGAAACAGGACCTCTTTTCCGTAAAGATTATGCGCGCCCATCATATCGCCATGGTCACTCGTGTGCAGGACGATCGTGTTGTCGGCCAGACCCGTTTGCTCCAGTTTCTCGAGGATGGCGCCGATACTTCGGTCAACCTCGGTGACAAGTCCGAGATATCTTTGTTTGACGGCCAGGTGTTGCTCCGGCCTCGTGCCGAAGCCCCTTTCGCTGCGCTGTTGGCGTAGACGATAACGAAGCGGAATATCCGGACCGAAGCGGTGGCCGAACGTGGGATCGGCGTCCACCTCGCTCAAAGGATGAAATCTGTTCAAGGGACCGGTGTAAGGCGGATGCGGTTCGAAGAATGTCACGAAGAGGACGAACGGTTCCTGAGCGTGTTGCTCAAGAAAATCGCACACTTTCAATTCGAGGAATTTCGGTTTGGATAATTCAATCGGTGCCCGCGTGGCGTAGCCGCGGCTGAAGTACGGTCTCTGAATTTTGGCGTGCGGTTTTAATCCTTTGGCGAAAAGAAATTTGCTGTAGTCACTGATGGCCTTGGGATCGCGCCCCGGACTCGGTTTCGTTTCTTCCGGACCGTCCATGATCGAAATCCAATCGTGGAAGCCGTGCTGCGGAAAAAGTTCATCACCAAGATGCCACTTGCCCATATAAGCCCAGCGGTAGTCGGAATCGCCCAGCATTTCCGGCAAACACGCGAAACGCGGATCGAGGACCGCTTCATTATGCGTACAACCGGTGCTGTGCGGCCACATGCCGGTGAGAAGAGAAGATCGCGACGGCGTGCAGATTGGCTGTGTCACGTAAGCCTGCTGAAAGACGAAAGATTGCGAAGCCAGTTTGTCGAGGTTCGGAGCGACGACACGGCGACCGCCGTAGCAAGCCAAGACGTCGGCGCGGAGTTGATCGGGAAGCAAGACGATCAAGTTTGGCTTGCGCGGAAGCCTGGCGTTCTGGGAAAGAAGCTTCGAACCCAGCGCCAGCCCGGCTGAACCGAGAACGCTCGTACGCAGAAAGGAGCGGCGGCTCAGATGATGTTTCATCTTTCAACATCTTCGCATGACCGTCGTTATGATAGATAGGTTTGGTCGGATTTCTATGTAGGATGCGAAATTACGCCTCCGCGGTCCGGTCGAATTCGTTAGGCTGAAGACGCCTCTGCTGCCGTCTTCTCAGCCCTCGATTTAAACCACCGGCCGAATCTTGTGCCAATCCGTGCTCTGCTCGTAGGCATGCGCCACTTGCAGGAGAAGCGCTTCGTCCAGCGATTTTCCGAGAATTTGCAGGCCGATCGGGAGCCGCCGGTCGCCGACCTCGGCGAATCCGCACGGCACACTGATCCCACAAATGCCGGCGAGATTGGCCGCGATCGTAAAAATGTCCGCCAAATACATTTGCAATGGATCGCTCGAATGTTCGCCGAGTTTAAACGCGGGCGTGGGGGACGTCGGCGAAACCAGAACATCGACGCGTGAGAACGCCTGCGCGAAATCCTGCCGGATCAGTTCGCGCACTTTCTGCGCGCGCAGATAGTAGGCATCATAGTACCCAGAGCTGAGCACATACGTCCCCAGAATGATCCGTCTTTTGACCTCGGCGCCGAATCCTTCCGCACGCGTCCGGGCGTAATGATCGAGTAGATCGCGCGCATTTTCGGCGCGATGGCCGTAGCGGACGCCGTCGAATCTGGCCAGATTGGCTGACGCTTCAGCCGTCGCCACAATATAATAGGTGGCCACCGCGTAATCGGTGTGCGGGAGACTGACCTCTACGATTTCACCGCCAAGGGATTCGAGTTGTTTGACCGCGGCTTCCACAGCGCTCTTCACCGATTGGTCGATCCCTTCAACAAAATATTCCTTCGGCAAACCAATCCGCAGACCTCGCAAGTCGCGACCCAGACCCGCCGTGTAATCGGGCACGTCGGCTTGGAGCGACGTGCTATCCTGCGGGTCGTGCCCGGCCAATGCATTCATGAGCAGGGCCGAATCGCGCACGGTCTGTGTCAGAGGTCCCACCTGATCCAGCGACGAAGCGAATGCGACCACGCCGAAGCGAGAAACGCGCCCATAACTCGGTTTGAATCCCACCACGCCGGAGAATGCAGCCGGTTGCCGGATCGATCCGCCGGTGTCGGTGCCCAGAGCCCCGAAAGCTTCGTCGGCCGCCACGGCCGCGGCGGAGCCGCCGCTTGATCCTCCCGGCACGCGCGATGTATCCCACGGGTTCCGTGTTGATTTCACGCTCGAATTCTCGGTCGACGAGCCCATGGCGAATTCGTCCATGTTGGTTTTGCCGTACGGAATGGCCCCGGCTGCGCGCAATTTGCGCACAACGGTGGCGTCGTAAGGCGCCTGATAACTGGCCAGGATCCGCGACGCGCAGGTGCAAGGTTGTCCCGCGACATTAATGATGTCTTTGATTGCAATCGGCACGCCGCCGAGTGGCAACTCCACATCCACCTCCTGGGCTTCCTTCAGCGCGGCCTCGTAATCGAGGGAAAGGTATGCCTCAATCGTCGGATCGATGGAGGCGATCCGATCGCGTAATACTTCCAGTACTTCGCGCGGTGAAATCCTGCCTTGCCGCAGGAGCGACTGCAGATCGGCGATGTTGCGCGCCGGGAGGTCGGCCGCGCCGGTCATTCCACCACCTTCGGAACAATGAAGAGATGATCGCGTTGCCGCGGTGCGTTGTGCAGGGCCTCTTCTGCCGTGAAGCAAGCGCGAGGCTCATCTTCACGAAAAACGTTGAACATCGGGACAGCATGAGTGGCGGCATCCACCTGCGAAACGTCGGCTGCGCGCAATTTATCGACGTATTTAAGCACCTGGCCGAGCTGTTTCTGAAACAGCACCGTCTCCTCATCTGAGAGTTGGAGACGCGCCAGTTTCGCAACGTAGCCAACGTCGAGATCGGCTGAATCGCTCATGGTCGATCGATCAGAATTTGATATGCGTGATCAGCCAGATGATCGCCACCAGGAGGGTGATGAGCAGAACAATGAAAATGATGCGGCCTTCGCGTCGCTGTTTACGCAGGGCCGGGCGCCGCCGGGGTCCTCCGGTCTCGTCTCCGTAGCGCTTGTCCTGAAGTGAGATGGCGATATCAAGGCGGCTGCGACCCTCGCTCGCCCGGGTCAGCAGTTCCTCGCGCTGCTGTCGCGTGATTTCCTCGGCCACACGGGGGGCGTCGGCGATCATCTGCTCGAGCTTTTCAACCCTGTCGCGCAGCTCCGACTCGCGCCGGGCCAGCTCCTGTTTGCTGTGATCGAGCGTGGTGTCCGGTTTACTCGAGCGTCGGCGCATGTAGAACGGTCAAGGCTTCGACGCCAGCCACATGAACAGGATCAGGGCAATGAATCCGAAAATGATCAGGGGCAAGGTGATGGCGAAACCGATCTGAACCCATTGGCTGAAGGAACGCCCGCCGCTGAGCGAACCCCCACCTTCGGATGCAATCTCGGGCAAGCCGACGTCGCCATCGGTTTCATCGGAGGCCTGTAAGCGGCTGCGCTGCTGGCTGAACTCGGTGCGGGCATCATCCACCGTGCTAAGGGCGCGACTCAATTCCTTGTGCAGATCGGATGGATTCCAACTTTTCGGATCGATCGCCTCGATTAGCTCCAAATGTTGACCAAAACTCTCCCGCGTGGCGCGGAGTTGCTCCAGCTTCTTTTGCGTATCGTAGGCTTCCCGCTCCAGAATGACGAGGGAACGAGTGAGCTTGTCGCTCATCTCCGCGCGCCCGCGCTCCAGTTCTTCCTGGCGCCGGCTCAACTCCTCCAGCTCACGCTTCTGTTTCTCGATCTGATCCTGCTGGCGCTTGAGCTGAATCAGCGCTTCCTGTGCTTTTTGCACCTGGGAATCGAGGTGCTCGGGACTCATCGCGTCCTCGTTCAGTTCGAGCATTTGTTCAATCGGTCGAATTTTTTCTGGCATGATAAACTTTCGCATTCGGCGTGCCGGATACGTTTGTCGTAAGCGCGGGTGTCAGTCACCTTAATTAACCCACCCGAGAATTCCAGATTTTTCCGGTTAGAAATTCGAAGAAACGCGCCACTCAACGTCCCGGCATCATCTCGAGCAGGAATCCTTTGAAGTATTCGGTCTCCGGAATGGTGGGCAGGACCGGGTGATCGGGAGCCTGCTCGAATCGGCGCAGCCGCCGCGCTGAGCGGCGCGCATCCACCAGCGCGTCGGCAATGGCCTCGGCGAAGACAGATTCCGTGACGTGATGCGAGCAGGAGAAGGTGGCCAGCAATCCATCCTTCGAGAGCAACTTGAAAGCGCGGACATGCAATTCGCGATACCCGCGCAGAGCATCGCGCAAGGTTCCCTTGGCCTTGGCAAAAGAAGGCGGGTCGAGAATAATGAGATCGTATTGAGCCGCCGCCTTCTCCGCGGCGCGCAGAAATTCGAAGGCGTCTTTTTCGACGAACCCGACCTTCAATCCGTTGCGCTCTGCGTTCTTTTGCGCGGCCAGAATATTGTCGCCGCTGGCTTCCACCGCTGTGATCTCGCTCGCTCCGGCTTGAGCGCAGATGAGGGCGAACGCTCCCTGGCTGGAGAAGCAATCGAGCACACGCCGGCCTGCGGCGTGGTCCGATACAATCGGATAATTCGGCAGCTGATCCAGATAGAGTCCCGTCTTATGACCGCGCAGCAGGTCCACATCGAATTGGAGGGACGCGCTCGGCCGCGTCCCATTTATTTCCACCAAAAGCGGCGCCGACGGCGCGGCGCCCTCCAGTACGCCCGTCTTCAATTCAAGCCCTTCCGCGCGCCGCACCGGCGCGTCGTTCCGCTCGATAATGTTCGGGCAACCGAGCACCTCGATCATGGCCTTCGCGATCAGATCTTTCCGCATGTCCATCGCGCAGGTGAGCGTCTGCAGGACAAGATAATCGCCGTAGCGATCGATGATTACTCCCGGGAGACCGTCGCTTTCGCTCCACACGACCCGGCAGAGGGCTGGATCGACCTTTCGTCGCGCGCGATAGGCCGCGGCTTGTTCGATTCGACGCTTGAAGAAATCGAGGTCGAGATCCTGTTTACGACGGGAAAAACGGCGCGCGACAATTTGCGATTTCGAATTGTAAATGGCGCTGCCAACCAGATGATCGCGACCGTCTTTCAGCGAAATGACATCGCCATCCGACGGTTTGCCGAAAACCTTAAGAACTTCACTCGAGAAAACCCAGTCGTGCCCATGCAGGATGCGGGCGCGCGGTTTGATAATGATGCCGGCCATGATTGATAGTGATTAGTGATCAGTGAATGGTGATTGGTGGCAGACGTGCTCGAATACTGATTATCTTCACTAATCAGCCATCACTGATCACCAGTCACAATCGATTCATGCAAATAGCACCACAAAGTTCAATCGATCTTCCTGGAATTCCAAAGGTGCGCAGCGGAAAAGTGCGCGAAGTTTTCGATCTGGGTGAAACGCTTCTTTTTGTCGCCACGGACCGGCTCTCCGCTTTCGATGTCATCCTGCCCGACCCGATTCCGGGGAAGGGCGCTGTCCTCAATCAGATTTCAGCGTTCTGGTTTCGAAAATTCGTTGATGTCGATAATCACTTCATCACGGCCGATTTCCAAAAGTTTCCGGAGAGTGTCGCGGGATATCGGGACATGATCGCTGGTCGTTCCATGATCGTACGCAAGACGACTCCGTTGCCGGTGGAGTGCGTGGTGCGAGCCTATCTGGCGGGTTCCGGTTGGAAAGAATATCAGGAATCGCGAAGTGTTTGCGGCGAAGAATTGCCCGCCGGCCTGCAACTGGGCTCTCGCTTGCCCAAACCCATTTTCACGCCGGCGACCAAAAACGAGCAGGGCCATGACTTAAACATCAGCATGGACGAATGCCGGCAGATTCTTGGAAAAGAAATGGCCGACAGGGCACGCGATCTCAGTCTTAAAGTTTTTCGGGCGGGGAGCGATCACGCCGAACAGCGGGGAATTATCGTGGCGGACACGAAATTCGAGTTCGGCCTCACCGACGGCAAGTTGCTCCTGATCGACGAATGTCTGACGCCGGATTCGTCGCGTTTCTGGCCGAAAGAGCAACACGTCGTCGGGCAAAGTCCACCCAGCTTCGACAAGCAATTTGTGCGGGATTATCTCGAGACTCTGGCCTGGAACAAGACACCGCCCGGCCCGCATCTGCCGGCCGAGGTCATCGAAAAAACCTCGGCCAAATACGTAGAGGCTTTCGAGAAAATCACGGGCGACAAGCTGGGGTAGGGGCGATTGACCGCAATCGCCCGCTGGTTCGTGCTTTTCCGCCCTGGGGCGGGCGGTTCGGTGAACCCCCCTGCCTATCCGAGCAACGCGCTCACCAGCTCCTTCTCCTCTTTCAACTCCGCCACCGATTTGTCGATTCTTTCGCGGCTGAACTCGTTGATCGGGACACCCTGAACAATTTCCCACTTTCCGTCACGGGTCCGGATTGGAAACGAAGCGATCAATCCCTTCTCCACCTTATAACTGCCGTCCGAACAGACCGCCACACTGTGCCAATCGTCACCGGGCGTATCTTTCGTCAGTGACCGCACCGAGTCGACGATAGCGTTGGCCGCTGAGCCGGCGGAGGAGAGGCCGCGCGCCTTGATAATGGCAGCGCCTCGTTGCTGGACGGTGGAGATGAACGTTTCTTTCAGCCAGGTTTCATCACCGATCACTTTGTCGGCCGGCTTATGATCGATCTTCGCGTTGTAGAAATCCGGATATTGCGTGGCGGAATGATTTCCCCAGATCGTCATGTTTGTGACGCGTGAAATTTCAATTCCTGCTTTCTGGGCGAGTTGCGCGCGCGCGCGGTTTTCGTCGAGCCGGGTCATGGCAAACCAGCGGTCGTTGGGAATCTCCTTCGCATTGTTCATGGCGATCAGGCAATTGGTGTTGCAAGGATTGCCAATAACGAGGACGCGCACATCAGGTGCGGCGTTTTTTTGAATGGCCTGGCCTTGTCCGATAAAGATTTTGCCGTTGATGCCAAGAAGGTCGCCCCGCTCCATGCCTGCTTTGCGCGGCACGCTCCCGACGAGCAGGGCCCAGTTCACCCCGCGAAATCCCTCGTCAAGGTCGGCGGTCGGACCAACCGAGTGCAGCAGAGGAAACGCGCAATCGTGCAACTCCATGACCACGCCTTCAAGAGCGCTAAGAGCATTGGGAATTTCAATGAGGCTGAGCGAAACCGGCTGGTCGGGTCCGAACATTTCGCCCGAAGCGATGCGAAAAAGTAACGAATAACCAATTTGCCCGGCCGCGCCGGTGACAGCGACTTTGATCGGAGTTGTCATGCTATTCTTTGCCACAGATCACCCCGGATGAAACTGGGTTTTTTTCCGTAGCGACGGCACTCGCTGCTGCGTCGACTTCGTTGATTTGGCCGCCGACGCTGTAGTCACGGCGCTCTGTCGCCGTGCTTTGGGCGCGATAGAACCCGCCAATACCGGATTAAGCCCGCCCGCTTTTCTCCAAAAGATTCCGCATCAAGCGCATGCGTTGGCGCACCACCCGATTTTCGCGCCAGCGGCTTATGCTCATGCGCATGCGACGCGTCCAGTTGGCGTCGGTCGCCGTCCCGGGAACGTTGAATCGATCTTTGCCTCCCAATAGATCGGTAATCATCATGATCGCAATCCAGGCGTTGCTGCGAAAGAGCGCTTCCGTTGTGATCGGGAAGAATTCCTTCTCGTACGAAGTCTTTTCGTTCAAGGCGAGTCCCGCGAACTCCGCCATCAGATACAGGTCGTGCCGTGCCTGGTCCGAGGTCGGCGTCGCCTGTTCGAATCCTTCCTCCCACAGGGCGCGAATCGGCTTGTGATCGTGCGTCGCGAAGGTTGTTACCGAGAGAGAGTCGTATTCCGATCCGGACGTAACCCGATTGTGTCGAACTTCCCATTGCGGGATTTTAAAACCGGCGATGCCAAGAGAATGCAGGCTCGGCCGCACGTAATCCGGAACCGTCCCCAAATCTTCGCCCACGATCCGGGTCGCTCCGCATTCCAGCAAAATGGCGCGTAAATATTCCTCGCCTTCCCGGCGGTTCGCCTCAGCGTTCTCCCACTTTAAATCATCGCGCGGCGCGAAGTGCGGCGAACGGCCGTCAGTCCGCTCCAGCATCTGCTGCCAGTCGAGCGGCAAAAATTCCTGGTTGCGGAAGGGGCGCCACGGAAAGGCATAAATGCGATAAAAGCCGAGGACATGGTCGATGCGGAACACGTGAAAAACGTGCCGCACTCCCCCGACGCGGCGGCGCCACCAGGCGAATTGATTCTGGCGCATGGCATCCCAGCGAAAGACCGGAATGCCCCAATTCTGTCCCCATTTCTGGGTGAACTCGTCATCCTTGAAATACGGTTCCGGCGGCGCGCCACCGGACCAATCGAGTGCGAACTCCGCCGGCTGCGCAAAGACGTCCGCGCTGTAATAGCTGACGCCAAAAGGAATATCGCCCATGAGCGCGACGTTCCGCTCCTCCGCATACAGTTTGATTTCATGCCATTGTTGGTAGGCGACCCACTGCACGTAGGCGAAGAACGAACGCCGGCGCGCTATTCGTCCAGCCCGGTCCGAGCGCATGTTCTCAACCCACCGGCGAGCGCCCGCGATCGATTGCTGATCGGCCGGCCACTGGTCCCATGCTTCGCTCCCACCGTTTTCTTCCATCAGCACACGAAAGAGGGTGTAATCCTCCATCCAATCAGCTTCCTTTTCGCGGAATTGGGCGAATTGTGCCCGGCGCTCTTCGGTCGCGGAAATCGAAAAGGCGGCGAACGCTCTTTCGAGCAGCCGGCGCTTTAGCTTTTTAACCCGGGCGTATTTGACCGGGCCGTGGCGCAAGCGTTCGAGATGAGCCAGGGCCACGACTTCCTCAAAATCCTCGTTCGTTAGGTCAACGGGGGATCCGGGGGCAAGATGCAGCGTGGTTGGCTCGATGGCCATGGCGCTGATGGCGTTGTACGGACTGTTATCGCCGCCCGTTTCGTTAATGGGCAGGAGTTGCACCAGCTGGAATCCCCCCTCCTTTGCCCAGTCAATGAACTCGCGCAACGCCGCCACGTCGCCGATGCCAAGGTCTTTCTCGCGGCGCAACGCGAAAAGCGGAGTGAGGAGGCCGGCGATGCGCTTCTCGGGCGAGAGGTTCACTTTAAAATGACGAATGACGAATGACGAATGACGAAATAATGGCGAAACGCGAATGCCGAAAAGAGTTTCATCGTGCGTTGCATTCCATTGTTCGGGCTTCCTTCGTCATTGTCTCCTCACATTCCAATCTTCCACCAGTGTGTTGGGAATCTCCTTGAGGAAGCGCGAAGGCCTCTGAAACACATCGCCGTAGCCGGCGTTCAGACGCATGTGCGGATAGGAGAGGTAGAGCTCGTCGCGCGCGCGCGTCACCGCCACGTAGAAGAGTCGACGTTCTTCTTCGAGCGCTTCGCGCGTGTCGAGTGAGCGACTGCTCGGAAACATCCCGTCCGTCAGCCAAATGACGAACACGGTGTGAAATTCCAATCCTTTCGCCTGATGAACACTCGACAGATTGACTGCCTCCTTGTCTGCCGTCTGGTTCGGCGCCGCCTCGGCGTCGACATTGCTGATGAGGGCAAGCTGCGCCAGAAACTCGTTCACATCTTTGAACTGCCGCGCAAAGGCAGCCAGTTGGTTCAAATCTTCCTTCCGTAATTCGTAATTCGTGAAATTCACTTTGGCGTAATCGTCATAGATCGCTTCCACCACGGACGTGATCATTTCCGAAGGCGGGGCGGCCTTTCCGCCCGGCGCAATCTCATCCAGCGTGTGCACCAGTTGTTCCCAGGACTTCTTCGACTTTGCTCCCACCGCCATGGGCTGCAGCCGATCGGTCCATGAGGTCACGTCGCCTTGGTCATTCAAGGCTTTGTCCCACGCGTTCCACAAATTCTCGGCGTTGCGGTTCCCGATCCCGGGCAGCAATTTGACCATGCGCTTGAAAGCCACTTCATCGCGCGGGTTGGCCACGATGCGAATGAAGGCGGTCACATCTTTAATGTGGGCCTGCTCGAAAAAGCGAATGCCGCTCGTGATCTGGTAGGGTATGCCGCGTCGCGAAAGTTCCAGCTGCAGCTCGATCGCGTGATAATGCGCGCGATAAAGCACCGCGATATCGCTCAGGTCCACATCTTCATCGCGCAATTCGAGAATGCGTTGCGCCACAAACTGCGCCTGCTCGCTTCCATCGTTCAACGCCACCATCGCCGGTCGGAAAGATTTTGAGTCGCGTGTCGCGGTCAGGCGTTTCTTAAATTGATCGACGTTGGCCGCGATGGCGGCGTTGGCTACGCGCAGAATCTCGGGCACGCTCCGGTAATTCATCTCGATCTTGAAGACCTGGGCGGTCGGATATCGCTTGGGGAATTCGAGAATATTTTGGAAATTAGCCCCG
>Ga0193751_1001100_pt1 | contig 17951 bp, 15 predicted proteins | sample L1c2metaG_FD_143050 | JGI IMG/M metagenome (GOLD analysis project Ga0193751, IMG submission 143050) | Soil microbial communities from a riparian zone of the East river system, Colorado, United States - L1c2 | ecosystem: Environmental > Terrestrial > Soil > Riparian zone | place: USA: East River... | reverse complement strand
CCCTCCGATGACCTCGTAGACGCTGCGCTCGACGGCGATCGGGCTTGACTGGATCAGCTCGGTCCAGTGGAAGAGATCGAGATAGGCCTTCAAGGACCCGGAGCCACGGCGGCGGCGCCCGACCGTGATCAGATCGCGGAATGCCCAGTAGTCCTTGGTCGGCAGGCGGATCCCCTGCGCGTGTGCGATGCCCCACATCACCGCCGGGGTGACGGCCGCTCCGAGGTGCACGTGGAGCTCCGTGAGTGGGGTGCGCGGGTCGAGCCGGGGGCGGGGCTATGTATCGCAGCCCGATGCTAGAATCGCGGCGCCATGAGTCTGATTCCGCAGCTCATCGAATGGGTCGCGAATGATGCCGGCCACACGGTGGCGACCCTCCTGCCGTACGGGCTGCTCGGTCTCACCGGGCTCTATTTCCTGTGGCTGGTGCTCGGCTATCTGCGCGTCTCCCAGGTCGGGATCGAGACGGCCCAGGCACCTGCCCTGCGCCTGCCGCGGGCCCCGGATGGAGCGATCGAGGCGCCGCGCGGCGTCCCCTACTGCCCGGTCGACAGCCTCCAGTACCCGCCCGGTGCCCGTGTCTGCACGGCCTGCGAGTCGGACCTGCTGGTCTCCTGCGCGAACTGCGGTGCGACCATTCGGGCAGCCGACGAGTCCTGCTACCGCTGTGGAACCCGCGCCACCGAGAAGCTGGCCGCCGCCGACTGAGGAATCAGCCGCCCATCAGGGACTGGGCGTAGGCGCGCATGGCGCCAACGTTGGGGATCATCACCCACCCGCGATTGGTCCCAACCTCGAACCCTGAAAAGAGGGCGAAGCGAGGAGGCTGCAACACGGTGGCGGTCACATGGGCGTTGGTTGCACGCCGCCCGATCTCGATCAGGGTCGGCAGCTCGGCCAGCGGGATGTTGGTCTGCAGCGAGCCGAGCAGCCGCGCCTTGGCGAGCAGCGAAATGCTCGTGGTGGGTGCGACCCACTTGCGGAACAGGGCCAGGATCACCTGCTGCTGGCGCCCGTCCCGAGCGTAGTCGGAGTCCGCGCGCGTCCGGCTGTAGCTCAGCGCGTTCCGACCGTTGAGATGGATCGGCCCCGGCTGCAGATAGAGGTTCACCTTCGGATCGGCGATGCGAGTGAGCACCTCGACGTTGATCCCTCGCACCGCATCCACCATCCAGGTGAAGTCGTCCATGTCGACCTTGATGTAGCTGTCGATGTGGATGCCGAGGAGCTTGGCCATGGCACCCTGCAGCGCGGCCAGCCCGTACGCCTGGGCAAGGCCGTTCACCTTGTTGTAGTACAGGGTGCCGTCCGCCATCGGGACATCCACCGTGTCGCGCGGAAGCGACAGGACGGCGATCTTCGAGTGATCGGCGCTGACGCTGACCACCAGCATGGCATCGGTCCGGTAGGTGGCAACCCCGATCTGTCGCCGATAGGCACTCGAGTCCGAACCGACCACGAGGAACGTCACCCGACGACCGAGCAGCGCCTGGTCGAGCGGGATCGGCGTGGCGGTCGGCTCTGGCGTGGGTGAGGGAGTGGCTGTCGGCTGCTCTGTCGGCGACGGCGTCGCGGTCGGCGCAAGCGGGCTTGGGGTCGCGCTGGCGCAGGCTGCCGCGAGCAGCGCGACGACCAGCACGAGAGTGGCGCGCGGCCCTGCCACGCGCCCGCGTGAGTTTCGGAGCATCGCCGCGGATTCTACCCGGCGAGCCTGCTTGCAGTCATGGCGGCCAATTGGCGAGCGACCTGCTCCGGATCCGTGGTCGGGGAATCGCACGAGTAACCGCGGCAGACGTACGCGGTCGGCACCCCTGTGCGCGCCTCCTTGGCGGCGAAGAGTGGCAGCTCACGCAGCGGGTCTCGGGCAGGCAGCGGCGCGATGAGCAGGTCCGGCGCATATGGACGAGCCGCTTCGCGGCGCAGCGCCACGGCCCGCGGATCGTCCGGCTCCCCGGCGATCACCACGTCGATCGGCTCGCCGAGCGCGCGATCGGCGGCGCTCAGCATCCGCCCAAAGCTGGACGGATGACGATCCAGGGCGGGCGCCGCTGCCGCCAGGATGCGGCGCGCTCGGCGGTCGTGCTCTGGCTCTCCGGTGAGGACCGCCAGGCGCAGGAGCACATCGGCGGTGACCGAGTTGGCCCCGGGCGTGGCCCCATCGGTCAACGAGCGGGGACGGGCGACCAGTGCGTCGTGCTCCGGGCCGGTGTCGAACAGGGTGCCGCTCTCCTCGTCCCAGAAGTCCGCCACCGCACGGCCGATGAGTGACTCGGCCAGGCGCAGGTCGGCCGGATCGCCACCCGCGGCATACGTAAACAGCAGTCCGTCGGCCACGTTGGCGTAGTCCTCGGCAAACGCCGGGGTATGCGCCACCCTGTCACGGGCCGTGCGCCACAGCCGATCTCCATCTCGCAGCAGGCGCTCACGAATGAAGGCCACCAGGCGGCGAGCTGCGGCCAGGAACCGCTGCTCCCCGAATACCAGGTAGCCGTCAGCCAATGACCGCAGGGCCATCCCATTCCAGGCGGCCAGCTGCTTGTCGTCGCGTCCAGGCCGCACCCGCAGGCCTCGCGCCGCCAGCAGGGCGCTCCGGGCCCGACCCAGCACGTCGGCGGCTGGCGGCTCGCCCGCGACGTGCAGGATCGAGCGACCCTCCCAGTTGCCCCGCGGCGTCACGTCCCAGTACGCCGCCACCAGCGCGATGGCCTCGCGGTCGAGTCCCGCGGCTGCTAGTACGGAGGTCAGCTCCTCGTATTCCCAGGTGTAGAAGCGTCCTTCCTCGCCTTCGCTGTCCGCGTCGAGGGCGGAGGCGAAGCCGCCCTCATCGGTCGCCAGCTCGGAGAGCATGAAGTCGAGGGTGGCCATCGATATCTCGGCGTAGCGCCGGTTGCCGGTGGCGCGGAAGGCCTCGACGTAGCAGTGCGCCAGCTGCGCGTTGTCGTAGAGCATCTTCTCGAAATGGGGCACGAGCCAGCGGGCATCGGTGCCATAGCGAGCAAAGCCTCCGCCGAGCTGGTCCCAGATGCCGCCATCGGCCATGCGGTCGAGGGTCAGCGTCACGGCATGCAGGGTCTCGGGATCCTCGTTTAGCCGCCACGATCGCAGCAGGAACTCCAGGGTCATGGGCGCGGGAAACTTCGGCGCCGGACCGAAGCCGCCGTGCACGGGGTCGAAGTCGCGTTGCAGCCGGGCCGCCGCGTACTCCAGCTGGAGTCGGTCAGGGCCGGCACCGCCGGGAGCAATGGTGAGCTGTTGCTGGAGATGGGCCGCCAGCTGACGCCCCTGGGCCACCACCTCGTCGCGCCGGGTGCGATAGGCATCCGCGATGGCGACGAGCACCTTCGGGAAGGCGGGGATCCCGTGGCGATCGTCGGGCGGGAAGTAGGTCCCGCCGAAGAAGGGCTCCAGCGCGGGGGTGAGGAAGACGCTCATCGGCCACCCACCCCCGCCGGTCATGGCCTGCACGGCCGCCATGTACACGTCGTCGAGATCGGGGCGCTCCTCGCGGTCGACCTTGATCGCCACGAAGTCGCGGTTCAGCTGGGCCGCGATGGCCGGGTCCTCGAACGACTCGTGGGCCATCACGTGGCACCAGTGACAGGCTGAATAGCCGATCGACAGGAAGATCGGCTTGTCCTCAGTGCGCGCCCGCTCCAGCGCCTCCGGGCCCCATGGGTACCAGTCGACCGGGTTGTGAGCGTGCTGCAGGAGGTACGGGCTCGTCTCGGTGGCCAGTCGATTGGTCATGAGCGACCAAGTGTGTCACCTCGACGAGCCCGATGCCCTCGCGCCTACGGGGCTGGCTGCAGGTCCGTCAGCGAGAGCGAGCTCGGTCCGCTGCCGTTGCACGGGGGGACCGCACTGGCGGGAACGCTCCCGGCGGTTCCCACCGGCGACGGCACCTGGTTGCCGAACCCGAAGAAGAGCGTCATCGGTGCAGCCGGCTGGCTGTCACACCAGTTGCTCCACGCGACGCCAACCTGGAACGACGCATCCGGGGCCAGCGCCACCGATCCATCGGTCGTCGATGTCACGCCCTTGACCAGGTGCGTGCCGTTCGCATCCACGATCTCGCCGTGTATCGCCTTCGGCAGATCGCACTGAGCTGCGCCTGGCGCCAACTTGACGGTCACGACCGTGCCACGCGAGCCGGCGGCGCCGCCCCATGGCTCCGCGGTGAGGATGACGTCCCCGGGTGCACAGGCGCCGGGCGCAACCGACGCTGCGGCAGTGGGTGAAGCACTGGGTGAGGGCGACGTCCCGCCGCCCACTCCGTTGTGACTCGGTCCCGACAGGATGACCGCAACCACCGCGACGGCGAGCGCGCCCGCAGCGGCAGCTCCGACGAACATGCCGGCGCGCAGGATCGGTGCGGGCTCCCGCTTGGCACGGGCCTCCTCCAAGGTCATTGGCAGTTGGGCTGGGGTGTATCCCGCTTCGCGGGGGCTTCGCTGCGAGCGCAGCTGTCGCTCAAGGTCCTGATCGTTCATCGTGATGCCTCCTCGCCGAGCTCAACGCGAAGCGCGTCGAGCGCACGGCTCACATGGCTGCGCACCGAGGGGGCAGCGATTCCCAGGATCGCCCCAATCTCCTCGTACGGCATATCCGCCCGATACCTGAGGTAGATCGCCAGGCGCTGCCGCTCGGGCAGCCCCTCCACCGCCTCCCAGATCGCCATGCGATCGGCGTGGTCGACTGGCAAGCGCCGCGGTGGCTGGGCGCCAATCCGCTCGGTCAGGAGCCGAACACGCCGATGCCAGCGATGGCGATCCATCGCCAGGCGGTAGAGCGAACGGAACGCCCAGGCGTCCGGGCGCTGGATGTCGGCCCCATCGCGCAGCGCCGCCCAAAGGCGGACGTAGGTTTCCTGCACGGCGTCGTCGGCCTCGTCGGGCGAGAGGCCGAGGTGGCGAGCGAGCCCCCACAGCTCGCCTCCACGATCGGCCTGCAGGCTGACGACGGTGTCCCGCATCAGATCGGGCTCGGCCAACGTATCCGGCATCCGGGTCATGCGCTCCAAGGTTCTGGTGATCATGCCCTTCCGACGCCGGGCCGCACCGGAACGTTGAGGTGCGGCGATCGGTTCGGTGTCAGATGGGCCGCTCGCTCGCGAACTGCTCCGCGTAGAGGCGAGCGTAGAGGCCCTCGTGGCGCACGAGCTCGGCGTGCGAGCCGCGCTCCACGATCCGCCCGCGGTCGAAGACCAGGATCAGGTTCGCCTTCAGGATCGTCGACAGCCGATGCGCGATGGCGATGGTGGTACGCCCCTCCATCAGGCCCGCCAGCGCTCCCTGGATGAGCCGCTCGCTGACGGTGTCCAGCGCGCTGGTCGCCTCGTCGAGGAGCAGGATGCGCGGGTCCTTGAGGAGCACGCGGGCGATCGCCACGCGCTGCTTCTCACCGCCGGAGAGCTTGTAGCCCCGCTCGCCGACGACCGTGTCGTAGCCATCGGGCAGCTCCATGACGCGGTCGTGCATCGCTGCCGCCCGCGAGGCCGACTCGATCTCCTCCATGGTGGCATCGGGCTTGGCGTAGCGCAGGTTGTCCACGACCGAGGCGTGGAACAGGTACGTCTCCTGGGTGACCACCCCGATCGCCTGTCCGAGCGACTCGAGGCGCACCCCACGCACGTCGATGCCGTCGATCTCGACAGCTCCCGCGTCAACGTCGTAGAGGCGCGGGATCAGGTAGGTCGTGGTCGTCTTGCCGGCTCCCGACGGCCCGACCAGGGCCACCAGCTGGCCTGGCCGGGCCTCGAAGTCGATCTCGGTCAGCCCGAACGGCTTGACCGCGATCGGCACCGCCCTTCCTTCTGCCTCCGCCTGCTCGGCCTCGGCTTCCGCCGCCGCCTGGATCGGAGGAGTCGGGTAGCGGAACGTCACGTCGCGGAATCGGACGTCACCGCGCAGGGTGGCCGGATCGAGGTTCACCGCATCGGCCGCGTCGCGGATCTCAGGCTCCATCTCGAGGTACTCGAAGATTCGGTCGAAGAGCGCGAGGGCTCCCTGGATCTCGACCTGCACGCTGAGCAGCTGGCCGAGCGGGAAGAAGAGCCGGCTCTGGAGTGTGGTGAAGGCCACGATGGTGCCGACCGACACGTGAGTGTCGCCCCCGATGATCAGCGAGCCGGCGAGCAGGTAGACGAATGCGGGTGCGATCGAGAAGAAGGTCCCGATCATGGCGAAGAACCAGCGCCCGATCATCTGCTGCCGGATCTGCAGGTCGCCGAGGCGTCGCGACTCCGCGCGGAACTTCTCGATGCTGGCCTGCTGCTGGCCGAAGGTCTTTGAGAGGAGCACCCCCGAGACGGAGAGCGACTCCTGGGTGATGGCGCTTACCTCGGCCAGCGAGCGCTGGGTCATACCGCTCACTACCCGGCGCACCTTCCCGACGCGGTAGGTGACGTAGAGGAAGATCGGCAGCATCCCCAGGCTCAAGAGCGTCAGCCGCCAGTCGAGGATGCTCATGGCGATGACCGTGGTGGCCACCGTGGCGAAATTGGCGAGGAGCGACGCAGCCGTGTCGGTGACGACCGATTGCACCCCGTTGACGTCGTTGCCGATCCGGCTCTGGATCTCGCCGGTCCGCGTCTCGGTGAGGAAGCGCAGTGGCATCCATTGCAGGTGGCTGTAGAGGGCGAGCCGCAGATCGTCCATGACCCGCTGGCCGACGACATTGGACAGGTAGGACTGCCACACTCCCAGCAGGCTCGAGACGATCGGCAGCACGATCATCAGCCCCGTTTGCAGGTAGAGCAGTCCCAGGTCCTTGGGGCCGAGCAGGTTGTCGATGATCAGCTTGAGCAGGATCGGGTTGATGACGCCGATGCTCACCGTAAACACGATCAGGCCGGCGATCAGGCCAAGGCGACGACGGTATGGCGCGAAGAAGCCGACGATGCGGCGGAAGGTCGCGGGACCGCTCCCGGGTCGCGCCTTCAGGTCCGGAGCCTCGCGGCCGCCCCAGTGACCGCCGCGCATCATGGCCGCAACTCCACCATCAGTCGAGCACGATCGAGAGATAGGCGTTGGCCATCGCCATGCCGGCCGCTCGGCCGGCTTCCTCGGTGCGCTCGCGCACCCGCGCCTCGACCGCGCCGGGGTCGGCGATCTGGCTGGCGTGGCACAAGAGCGCACGAAGGCCGATCTGGAACGAGTCGGAGACGTCGACGAACAGGTTCGGCCGCTCGACGCCGGTGATGAGCACCTGGCGCACCTTCCACGGCTCCAGCCCCTCGGCCAGCAGCTCGGGGAAGTTCAGGCGATCGCGGGCAGCGGGGTAGACCGCTGCGAGGGTGGCCTCCCCGGTGGCCAGATGATCAGGGTGGCCGATGAACGGGTTGCCATCCTGGCGTCGCATCGGGTTCTGGGCGATCACGAGGTCAGGACGCAGGCGGCGAATGTGGCGGACGATGTCGCGACGCAGCTCGAGGCTTGGGACGAGGTAACCGTCGGGGTAGCCCAGGTGCACGATCTCCGTCACTCCCAGGAGGTCGGCGGCCGCGCGCTGCTCCCTCGCGCGGGTGGCAGCCAGCTCCGCGGAGGTCATGCTCGGGTCGTCGCTCCCCTTGCCGCCGTCGGTGGTGACCAGGTAGTCGATCCGAGCCCCGCCGGCCGCGAGCACGGCGATGGTCGGCGCGGCGCCGAACTCGGCGTCATCGGGGTGGCTGAAGATGACCAGCACCCGCTCCAGGGGGGTGATCAGCTCGTGGCGCTCCGGATCGGGCATTGCTCGGCGCATGGTAGCGCGACGCCGGTGACCTGACCCGAGGCCAGCCATGGGAGTGCCACAGGGGGGAGCTGCGGCACTCCCGCATCGAGTCTAGCGCGGCGACAGGCCGGTGGTCGAACGGCCGAACCTCACTCGCCGAACATCGTGAGCTGCTCGCCGCCACGCTCGATCAGCGGGTCGAGGCCGAGGACCGGCTCGAGCCATTCGAGGCTGGCGCCTTCCCGTGCCGAGAGCGCGTCCAGGTGCGACCACTTCAGGAAGTGCCAGTTCTGACGGCTCACCTCGGCCCTCAACCACGGAGACCGATCGAGCTTGAGGCGCGCCAGCTCGGTGCGCTCCGACGGCAGCACGATGAAGCGAGCCTGCTGCTCCGTCGGCTCGATCTCCCGGCCCCGGCGGAGCACCGGCTCCCCGAGCATCGCGGTCCATTCCACCTCGAACAGGAAGGCGAGCTTGCCGCGCAGGTACCAGATGGCATCGATCGCCGCCAGGGCGTCGGCCGGTGCGCGCACCACGAGTGGCAGGTAGGCGCGCCGCTCATCGTCCCGCAGCCGGTCGCCGAGCGCGGCGTCCAGATAGGGTCGGTCCTGTTCGCGCCGGCTGACCCAGGCTCGCAGGCCGAGTCGATGGCCGTAGTCCACCAGGGTGCCGATCACCCGCGCATGGTCGTCTTGCCGCCGTGCCAGGTCTTCCTCGGTACGCAGCACGCCGCGCTCCCCGATGGCGGCATAGCCGGCCAGGCAGGCCCGCGCCAGCTCCTCGTCGGGAGAGGAGAGCCCCGGGAAGAGGGTATAGATGCGTTCGAGGAATGCCTGCTCGTCGAGTCGGCCCGCGGTGGTCAGGATCGAGAAAGTCGCCCATTCCACGCGATCGGCGAGCGGCACGTCGGCCAGCTCCGGCTCGCGCAGCCACCACGCGGGCCGATCGCCCTCTCCGAGTCGAACGAGCGAGGGGTGATCCTCACGCCACAGCTCCTCGCGCAGCAGGGTCGACAGCAGGGCAGCACCCCCGCGATCGAGACGCTCGCTCCCTTCAGGGTCGGGCGCGTCCTCGGGAGCCGGCTCCTGCGCGGTGGACGTCCGCGCGGTTGCGACGCGGCGCAGGAGGCCTGTGCGCTGCAGCTCGAGGAGGAAGGCAGCCGTCAGCCGCGGCAGCCCTGCCGGCTCCCCGCGGTCGCGCAGCAGATCCGTGGCGGCCCGGTTGATGGCGTCGGCCAGCTCCGGATAGGTGAGATGCCCATCCTCCGAGCCGAGCTGCAGCGGTCGCGGCCCGACGGCGTCTCGCAGCCGCTCCTCGGGCGATGGCTTGTGGAAGTGGAGCGTGGCAGCGTCGCCGGAGCGAAGCGACTCGCGATGGATGACATCGACCAGGTCGAGGTCCGCGGCGGCGCCTGCCACCGCCACGGCCAGCATGCGGTCTGCATCGGCTCCTTCGAGGAGCACGTTGAACCAGCCGCCCGGCTTGAGTGCCCCGCCTGCCGAGGCCACGGCGTGACGCAGCACCGTCGCCTCGGCTCCCTCGCCCCGTCCCTGGGAAGTCCCGAAGATCGGCTCCAGGCGGAGCGTCTCGGCCGCCTCGCGGCCGATCAGCCACGCGGTCGCCAGGTACTCGAAGCTCAGCTCGTCGACGCTGGCCGGCGGCGGGACCGAGCCGATGACGAAGTCCACGCCATCGGGTGGGAGGTACTGCCCCACCACCGCCGGACGGCAGCGGATCCAGAGCACGTTGGCCGCCCCCACCCCGCCCAGCTCGTCGAGGTCGGCGGCGAAGCGAGCCTGGCGCCGATCACGCCCGAGCGCGGCGACCGCGATGCGCACGTCGCGGACCGCTGTCTCGAAGAGGCGCCACACGTTCACTTCGCGCTGGTGCCTCGATGCCGGCTGGCGCACGTGGCCATTGCCGATGCGCAGGGAGGCGACGCGTCCGGGGTAGCCGTTCAGCCGGCTGCCCGGCAGCAGGCAGGCGGCCAGCGCCAGGCGGAAGACGGCGGCCAGCGGAGGGTCGCGGAACTCGGAGTCGATCTTGTTGGCGATCGTCTGCAGCGCGTAGAGATTGCGCGGCGTGTAGAGATCCAGGAGCTCTTCGACGAGCTCATTTCGCCCGTCGAGCACCGGGAACCGCTCGCGCAGCTGCTGGTAGTGGAGGCTCTGGCGCACGTCGCTGGTCGGCTGCGGGGCCGGATCGGGGTGGACGGTGGACGCGTAACGCGGCCTGCCGGGCCGCAGTGCGCCGGTCGGCGGGTCGGCTGCGGTCGCCGGAGGCGGTGGCGGGCCTCCCGCCTCACCAAGCGAGGATGGCGGCTCGTCACCTGGATCCGGAACGCCGGTCAGGCCAACCGGGGCAGGCGGCAGGTCGTCCTCCACGTCGGCAGAGGGATCAGCCGAGCCGAGCGGATCGGTGGTGGCAGCCGGCCGGTCGATCCCCAGCTTGGCCAGGTCCCCGTCGTCGACCGGCGCGACGCGCTCCTCCGGGCCGCCAACCGAGACGTCGCAGTTGGCGCATCGGTAGATCTTGCGACCCGGTGCGTCGCCATCCCGCGGCCAGATGAACTGCTCGCCAACCACGGGCCGCCGGCAGGTGGCGCATCTGGTGGCGTACAGCTCCTCGATGTGCTGGCTGAGGGGGACGTCCACTCTGCGGGAGGCGGCCAGCTGGCTGAAGGCAGCGTCGAGGGCGGCTGGCTCAGGGGCGAGCAGGAAGGCCTGCGCCGCAAGCTGGGCGAACGGGCTCGGGTCGGCGGCCACAACGCGCATCCCCTGGGCGATGCCGCGCCTGGCCGTCCAGCCGGTGCCGGCCCACGGGTCGAGGACGGTATCGCCGGGCCGGGCGAAGGCGGCCAGCTCGGCATCCAGCTGATTGTCCGCGGGCGATGGGAAGTAGCGCTCCAGCAGGGCAAGGCCGGGGAGGCGCCGGGGAAGTACGACGTGATCCAGTCGCTTCCGGTCAGCCTCGATCATCGGCTCCTACGGTTCTTCGAGCAGCTCTTCCTCGAGGTCAGGCTCTGCGGAGAATTCCGGAAGGGTCGTGTCGAGCTCCTCGACCTCCTCGGACTCCTCCTCAAGCTCCTCGGACTCCTCGTCGTCATCGTAGCGGAGCGCGGTGCCCTTGATGTACGGCCTGACGTCACCGGCCCGGGCGGTCGCGCTGGCCGGGAATGAGACCTTGCCGAAGTTGGACGGATGCGCGAAGACCTCGTGGATGATCACACGCACCTCGTCGCGGTCGACGGTGGTGATCGCCGCCTCATACCGGTTGCCGCCCTTCATCAGCTTTGCCAGGCGGGACCCGATGCGCGGCTCGACCTGGCCGATCTCGACCTCGCCGACACGCGCCAGCAGAATCGTGCCGTCCAGGTAGAGCTCAACCCCGTCGCCAGGCGAGAGTGGGGCGAGCTGCCGAGCCGGCAGCTGGCTGATCATGCGGGCATGCCCCGTCTTGCCCATCTCCTCGATGAAATGGGCAGCGGTCGCCTTTTCCGGTTTGCCGTCGCCGACCGAGGTGGCCTGGCCGGCCGAGATCACCCGCAGCCGATCGATGTTGCGCTCCGCGATCCGGTTGGTCGCGTCGCGCGCCAGGGCCTGCTCGTACACCTCGAGCGCTTCCGCATGCCGGCCCAGCTCGGCCAGCGCCTTGCCAAGGCGGTTGTATGCATCGGTGTCGGCGCCAAGGTCCAGGAGCTCTCGATTGGTGGCCACCGCGGCCTCCCAATCGCCCTGTGTCGCCTGGGCGATCGCCAGCTCCGAGAGGTGGCGCCGCTGCCGGCCAGTGGTATCAGTCTCTCCGAGCGTCATCGTCTCCCCACGGTCTGCGCGGCGGTCAAAAACAGGCTCAAATACCCCCGGTCAGGGGTCACCCGGCCAAAGAGCGCTTTGTTGTAGCACCGCCCGATGGGGGTGTCAACGCAAGGCCGATGAGCCCTGCTCGACCGTCTCAGCCGCCTCGCAGCAGGAGCGCCACGACCAGCCCCAGGAGGGCAAGGCTGCCGAACTCGATCACCACTGGCCACGGGCGAGCTCCGCTGTCGAGCGCTTCGGCGGCGCCAGCCCAGGCGTGGAAGCCGAGGGCCAGCACTGCAGGACCGACTACCCCGGGCAGCGGCAGCAGCGCCAGCGCGACCCCGATCTGCCCGACCGCGAGGAGATGAAGGCCGGCCTGGCCGACCGCCTCGACACCGTAGCGCCCGCGAAGCTCGGCCGCACGCAGGGCAGGGATGGCTGCGATGACCAGCACCAGGACCAGTGCGGGCGGCCACGAGAGGCCAGGGAAGACTCCGGCGACGCCCGCTGCCGCCGCAAAGACGATGCCGACCAGCGACAGATCCACGGTGAGTCGCGGCGTCCGCCCGGCGGCAACCTGCAGCTCGGCCCATACGATCCCGAAGAGCAGGAGCATCACCAGCGGCACCGCCGCCAGCTGCAGCAGGCCGCCGAGCAGGCGGCCGGCAAGGGTGAGCGACACCGCGGCGACCGATGGCGTCGCATAGCGCGCGTACCCGAGACGCGGCTGCGCTGCACCGACCAGCCAGACGGTGCCGAACCCGCCAAGGGCGAGCTGGATGGCGACCGTGACGGCGACCCAGAACGGCGGAGCGAGCCAGCCGTAGGCCGCCAGCGCGGTCAGGACCAGGGCCAGACCCAGCGCCTCTGGCCGCTCGATCCGGCGACGAAGAGCGTCCATTCCCGTTCGGCTGATGCGGCCCGTCGTCACCGCACCGCCCCGAGCAGGCCGGCCGCCGTCCGGGTGCCGAGCACCTGGGAAGGGGTGAGCCAGGCCCGCCGGGCCATGTCGACCGCGTGGCGGAGCTGGTCGAGCTCCTCGGTGCGGTGGGCGTCGCTCGCGACCGACAGGCGCACGCCCGCCTGCCCCGCGGCGCGCGCCAGTGTATCGTCGAGGTCGAGCCGCGGGCTGCCGTTCAGCTCCAGCGCGGTGCCCGTTCGCGCGGCTGCCTCGAAGATCCGCGGCCAGTCCAGCGTGACCGGATCGCGGCGATTCACGATCCGGCCGGTGGGATGGGCGATCACGTCGACTTGCTCGTTCTCGATCGCTGCCAACGTGCGCCGGGTGAGCTGCTCACTCGGCTGGCCGCGGCCGGTGTGGATGCTGGCCACCACCACGTCGAAGGCTGCCAGGAGTTCATCGGGGTAGTCGAGGGTGCCGTCGGCTCGGATCTCCAGCTCGGTGCCGTGCAGGATGCGAAACGGCTTGAGCTCTCGGTTCAGCCTCTGGATCTCGGCATGCTGCTCGGCGATCCGGTCGGGTGACAGGCCGCGGGTGATGCCGAGGGAGGGAGAGTGATCGGTCAACACCATCCATGAGCGGCCGAGCGCTCGGCAGGCGCGCGCCATGGCCTCGATGCTGTCGACCCCATCGGTCCAGTCCGAATGCACATGCGTATCGCCGCGTATCCCGTCCAGGGTGACCAGCTTCGGCAGGCGTCCCGCCTCGGCGGCGCGCACCTCGCCCCGATCCTCGCGCAGCTCGGGAGGGATCCAGGGCAGGTCGAGCCGCTCGTAGACCGCCTCTTCGGTGGCTTCGGGCTGCAGCTCGCCACTCTCCACGACCTTGAAGCCCTTCTCGGAGAGGGAGAGCCCGCGGGCCAGCGCCCGTTGACGGAGCACCACGTTGTGTTCGCGGCTGCCGGTGAAATGGACCAGGTGCGTGCCCCACGCTGTGGGCGGGCAGACCATCAGGTCGATCTGTCGCCCGCCGGCGACCAGCACGCTCGACTTGTCGGTCCCCGCCGAGAGGATGCGCTCGACATCAGGCAGCCGATCGAAGGCCACGATCAACGCGGCCGGGTCGTCAGTGGCGGCCAGCAGGTCAAGATCGCCGATCGTGGGGCGCCGCCGCCGCAGGGATCCGGCTGGCTCAATGCGGCGCAGGCCGGGCACATCGCCGAGCTGAGTGATGAGCCGCGCCACGAGCGCATCGGCGTCATGCAGCACCAGGCGCGTTCCGCGCTCCGCGAGGCGCGCAATGCTGGCCAGGATGTTCTCCTCGGTCCGCGCCGAGAGGCCTTTCAGGCCGCGCAGCGAGCCGCGCTCGGCCGCAGCCCGCAAGGCGTCGACCGAGTCGATCCGCAGCTCGTCATGGAGCAGCTTCACCGTTCGCGGACCGACTCCTGGCACCTCGAGCATCTCCAGCAGACCCATCGGGACCTGGGCGCGCAGCCGCTGGTGGTATTCGAGCTCGCCGGTCTCCGCCAGCTCGGCGAGCTTGGCGCCCAATGCCGATCCGGCACCGGGGACCTTCGGCGGCGTGCCGCGCCGGTAGAGCGACGCGACGTCGTCCGGCCAACGCTCGATGGCGTCGGCCACGCGTCGATAGGCGACTGCCTTGTAGACCACCTCACCAAGGATCTCGAGCATGTCCCCGATCTCCCTGAAGACGCGGGCGATCTCCGCGTTGCTCAGGAGCGCGTCGTCAGAGCGGGTGGCGGCGCGCGGAGCAGGCATTCGGCCATTCTAGGGGCACAAAAAAGCGGCCCGGCCCCGTCATGGGGTCGAGCCGCTTCAGGTTTGCCTTGGCGTCAGGCCGGCTAGTTCTTCTTGCCGGTCAGCACGCGAAGCAGCGTCGCGCCAAGCGTCCGCCCTCGGCGTCGCCGAATGGTGTCAGTCGAGCGCCGCCTGGCTCGCTCGTCGCGCAGGATGTCCTGATCCCGCAACGAGCCCAGCAGACCAAGATATTGAATACCTCGGCTCATTGTTTTCCTCCTGTGAATGTCTCGCGACTGTCGGCTCCCGACTTCAGGGCAGCGAGCTCGAACAGCGCGACTATTGCCACGATCACGATCAATCCAACCATCCGTGCCTCCCTGTCGTCAGACATCGGTAACTTATTAGTGCGGTATGAACGGTTACAGTGGTAACTGTACAACCCTAGCGGTAACTTGTCAAATGGGCTATAGTGGTTACACGATGACACTGAACCAGGCAGTTCCACGCGAACCGGAGCAGGAGGAGGAGCTGTTCGTGGCCTTCGCCAACACGCTCTCCTACGCCCGCGGGGTACCCGTCGACAATCTCCCCAATCCCGATCACCTGCTTGCCTGGCTGCGCGAGCAGGGCCTGATCAGCGACCGCGCCAGAGCGTCCGAGGCCGGGCGCCTCCACCGTGACATCGAAGAGGCGGAGCGCCGCATGGAGCGATTCCGCATGCTGCGCAGCCTGCTGCACCAGATCGCCGAGGAGGTGACCGAGCATGGCCACCCGACGACCGAGCAGATGCGTTCGCTCAACCACATCCTGCGCCACGGGCTGCACTACCACCAGCTCCGGCTCGATCCGGACGCGATGCGCTACACCTTCGCCCAGGTCGGGGATCGGCTCGACCAGGCACGGGCCACCATCGCCAGCTCTTTTGCACAGCTGCTGGCCGACGACGCATCGGAGCGGCTGCGGGTCTGCGCCAACGCGGGCTGCCGCTGGATATTCGTCGACCACTCCCCGACCGGCCGGCGCCGATGGTGCGACATGCGCACGTGCGGCAACCAGGCCAAGGTCGCCCGCCACCGTGCCAGGGCAAAGGCGCTGGGGGTTCCGCCAGCACCGGCATCGGTCTAGAATCAGCGCGGCCTGGGCGACGGGTCCCGTCGACCAGCCCGTGGAAGTCACACGAGGCGAAGCGCGATCCAACGTGGACGGTGATTCCGGTAGCCGAATCTGTGCGCGCCCGTGGCCAATGGCCGACGGGAGGGTGATGGCCTAGCGCCTCGCAGGCGCTCGCTGACGACCCGCCCGCTCCCCACGACCACCCGCGCGCGTCACACCCATCGGACGCGAAGGCGAGGTGGTCGTTCCATGCTCTTCCTCAGCCAGCTCATCGGCCAGCCGGTACGGGACCGGGATGGCGAGGCATTCGGCAAGGTCCGCGACCTGATCGTGGCCCTGGGCGAGAAGTACCCGCCGGTCACCGGCGTGGTGGTGCGCGTCGCCGGCGGGCGTGACATCTTCCTGCCCTGGACCGATGTCGATCAGGTCGACGAGAGCGGAGCACGCCTCCACACCGCGAGCATCGACATCACCACCTTTCGCCAGCGGCCCCACGAGATCCGTCTCTGGCTCGACCTGCAGGACAAGCAGATCGTCGACGTCGAAGGCCGCAAGATCGTCCGCGTCAACGACATCCAGCTCGCCCCGGTCGACGGCAACCTGCGGCTGGTGGCGGTCGATGTCGGCCTGGGCGGCATCCTGCGCCGGCTGGGGCTCGCCGGCCCCGGCGAGCGGTTGGCGCGCGCGCTGGGCATCGAGCCCGAGAACTACATCGAGTGGGAGGATGTGGACCCGGTCGAGTCGAGCGTGTCGAGCCTGAAGTTGCGCGTGCCGCACGCCGCGCTCGGCACGCTTCACCCTGCCGACGTCGCCCACATCGTCGAGCAGCTCGCCCCGCGCGATCGGACCGGGATCCTGGCCGCCCTCGACGACGAGCGCGCAGCCGACGTCCTGGAGGAGCTGGAGGCCGACGACCAGGTCGACATCCTGGAGGACCTGCCGCCGGAGAAGGCAGCCGACATCCTCGAGGAGATGGGCCCCGACGAGGCAGCGGAGCGCCGGCGGGAGCTGCTGGGGCTGATGGAGCCCGAGGAGGCTTCCGACGTGCGGGAGCTGCTGGCGTACGGGGAGGAGACGGCCGGCGGGCTGATGACCACCGATTTCATGACCATCTCGCCGGACGAGACGGCGCAGCAGGTGATCGACATGCTGCGCGAGCGCCATCCGAGCGCGGACCAGGTCTACTACCTGTACGTGACCGACCCCGACCGGACGCTGGTCGGCACCATCACCCTGCGCGGCCTGATCGTGGCCGGCCCGGAGACCCCCGTGCGCGAATTCATGCGCCCGGACCCGATCAGCGTTGCCGTCGACGTCGACGCTGAACAGGTGGCGGCCGCGATCGCGCGCTACAACCTGCTCGCCCTGCCTGTGGTCGACGCGGAGGGCAAGATGCAGGGCATCGTCACCGTGGACGATGCCTTCGAGCGCGCCCTGGGCGAGGGATGGCGCAAGCGCCTGCCCGCGATCTTCGAGCCGGCCGAGGAGCGCTAGCCATGAGCCGCCTGGCGCTGCCGCGGCCGCTGCGCCGCGCACAGCGCTCGATCCGGGATCGGCTCCCCAATTTCCGGATTCATCGCTACGGACTGCTTGCCTTCCTGGCGGTGATGGGGCCTGGGCTGATCGCCGGCCTGGCCGGCAACGACGCCGGCGGGATCGCGACCTACAGCGTGCTGGGCAGCGAGGCCGGACTCACCCTGCTCTGGATCCTGCCGCTGACCACGGTGATGCTGATCGTGGTGCTCGAGATGGCGGCGCGCATGGGAGCCGTCTCGGGCCAGGGACTCGGCGACCTCATCCGCGACGACTTCGGGATCCGCTGGACGCTGGTGGCCATGGTGGTGCTGGTCATCGCCAACGGGGCGAACATCATCGCCGAGTTCGCCGGGGCCGCAGCGGCCCTGGAGATCTTCGGGGTGAGTCGCTACCTGACGGTGCCGCTGGTGGCGGCAGGCATCTGGGCGCTGGTGGTGTTTGCCTCTTACCGGGTCGTGGAGCGGGTCTTCCTGTCGGTGGCCGTCGTCTTCCTGGCCTACGTGGCCAGCGCATTCGTGGCGGGACCGGATTGGGGCACGGTGGGGCGGGCGCTGGTCACGCCATCGGTCAGCCTGGAGCCGCACGCCCTGCTGCTGATGGTGGCCATGGTGGGGACCACGGTCACGCCATACATGTTCTTCTACCTCCAGGCATCGGTCGCGGACAAGGGCCTTGGTCCCGAGGAGCTGCCCCTGGAGCGCGTCGACGCCGTGATGGGCGGCATCTGGACCAATGCCATCGCCCTGTTCATCATCGTCGTCACCGCGGTCACGCTCTTCCCGCGGGGCATCACCATCCAGAGCGCCGACCAGGCGGCCGTGGCGCTGGCACCGGTGGCGGGCGGATTCGCCAAGGCACTCTTCGCCTTCGGGCTGTTCGGCGCATCGGTCCTGGCGGCAACCGTCATGCCGCTGACGACCAGCTATGCGGTATGCGAGGCGTTCGGCTGGGAATCGGGGGTCTCTCGCAAGTTCAGCGAGGCGCCGGTCTTCATGGGGCTCTACACGGCGCTGATCGTGATCGGCGCTGTGGTGGTGCTGATCCCGGGCCTGCCGCTGATCGCGGTGATCCTGCTCAGCCAGAACCTCAACGGGATCCTGCTGCCGATCATCCTGGTCTTCATGCTGCGCCTGG
>Ga0193751_1001099_pt1 | contig 17957 bp, 14 predicted proteins | sample L1c2metaG_FD_143050 | JGI IMG/M metagenome (GOLD analysis project Ga0193751, IMG submission 143050) | Soil microbial communities from a riparian zone of the East river system, Colorado, United States - L1c2 | ecosystem: Environmental > Terrestrial > Soil > Riparian zone | place: USA: East River... | reverse complement strand
GCCGTACACAGGCAAGCCAGACTTAACTCGCGGAACCGTTTGATAATAACAACTACCTTGCACATCGTCAACCACTCCCCAGCGCATCGAAGAAAAAGGGAGGTGTAGAGACGCGGCTTGCCCGTCTCCGCAGACTGCCGGAACTTCACCGCTTGCTCAATATCCCAATGACCCTCTACACTGACAGTTTTCCGCCCAACAACATTATTACGCTCGCGCCTGGCAAACGGACGCGAGGAGGGTTCATGCATCGTTGCGGTTCCGGCTTTCTTCTTACTTTGGTCATCACCTGCGTCGTCGCCCTCACGGGCTGCCTTGGCAAAAGCAGTCCCAACCCCGGCGCTGGAGGAGTGAAGTCCGTTACGCTGAACCCCAGCTCCAACTTCTCCATCGACGTTGGCGGCACTCAGTTCTTCAGCGCCAGCGCCACGGATGCCAATGGCCACCCTGTAATCGGCGTCAGCATTCAATTTATTGTCGTCAGCGGTATCCCAAACGCCTCCGCCCCACTCTCGGTCGCCAGCAATGGCTCCGCCTGCGCTGGCACTTGGGATCCAAGCGCCACCCTTTGCAGTGCCGGAACTCCCGGAATCGCCATCGTCACCGCAGTCATCCAGGGCGTCAGCAGCCCACCCACGACCGTCTACGTCCACCAGCACATCGACAGCATTCAGATCACACAAGCCCAGACCCAACCTCCACAGTACGACTGCTTTTCTCAGAATCAGACCTGGCAGTTCCAGGGGATCGCCTACAGCAACAACGTGGACATCACCAACACCGTCGGCCCCATGAGTTGGTCGTCGAGCAACGCCGGTGTGGTCACCGCAATTGCCTTCGTGCCCCCAGATCAGCCCAACGTGCTCAACCAGGCTAAGACCACGGCCAAGTCCCCCGGCATTGCCAACCTTTTTGCCAGCGTCTCTGGGACCACCAGCAGCCCCTTTCCGTACGCGACCTGTCTGATCCAAGCCATCCACCTCCAAATCGGGGGCCAAAGCCAGGCTGGGAACTCGATCACAATAAATAACGGCGGCAGCGTATCCATCACGGCGACCGCAATCGATACCTTGGGAGTCACCGTGCCCAGTCCGCCCCTCACCTGGAGCACGACGAATCCTGAAGTTGCAGCCTTCACCAGCCTCACGAACATCTCCGGTAGCAACAGTGCCACCGCGCGCGCCAACCTCGGCGGCACCACCGTCTTCGCTTCCTGCACTCCCCCGACCTGCGATATCGGAGTTCTTCCCGCACTCCCCATCTACTCCAGCGACGGCACACTCCCAAACGGGACGAAAGGCTATGGCACGATCTCCGTTGACGTAACTTCCACCTCCAAACCACCCACCTACACCTCCTGGGCCGTCACAACCGACTGCGGGAACAATCCCGGCTGCTCCAGCGCAATGTTCTCGGTGACCCCTGGAACCACTCCGATCGGCGCCATCATTAGCGTGCCCCGCACTCCCAATTCCATGATGTTTAATCATTTGTCAGCAGCGCGCGCCTACCTCGGCAGCGATCAGGGCCTCATGTACGTGGATGTCAGCGCCAACAACCCCTCCGTCGTCCAGGTCTCCAACGCCTCGACGCCATGCAATGTCTCCTTGTGCGGCAAAGTGCTCACCATCTCGAACGATGGCAAATTTGTGGTCGTCGCCGACACCGTTTCCACTCCCAGCCAGGTTTACATTTATGACGGAAGCGGCAACACTTCGGTTGACCTCGTCCTATCTGTTCCGGGCGAAATCGCCACTGCCGCCTCCTTCTCACCCGATCAGTTGAAACTCTTCATCCTCACCGACAAAGGCAATCTGTACGTCTACTCCACGGTCGACGCGCTCGCCCCGGTTCAGCTCGTGACCTCAGGAACCGACGTCAAATTCTCAGCGGATGGCAGCTTCGCCTACGTCGCAGGAACGCCGGCAAGTTCGGTATCTGCCTTCTCGACGTGCTCCCAGCCCAACATTGGAAGCGTGGACATTGGGAACGCCGCAGTGTCGAGCACGCCGTTGGAAATCTTCCCGTCACCCGTCGTTCAAGCCGACCCGCAGGGGTTAACGCAGAACGTACTTGCTCTCGAACCGCCGAGCGTTGCTGTTCCGTCGACGCACATTGAGTTCTTGACCGCGCAGTTCACGCAGGTTCCGATACCGTACAATAATCCGCTCCAACTTACTTGCAACCCTCCAACTCTCCTGAGCTTCAGCCCCAAAGGCGTGCCATTCAGTCTGGGCCAGGGCGATTTCACTCCGATCTACGCGCAGCTCGTTGCCGACGCCGCCGCGATGATAATCGTCGCCCAAAATATCCCAGCCGTACTCGTCTTCAACGTAAGCGATGGGACTACCAGCTCCGTCCCACTCGTCGGCGGCACCCACCCGCTCTCCGCCTCCGCCTCCACCGACGGCAGCCAGGTCTACGTAGCCGCCTGCGATCAGTACCCTAACAATGACCAGACTCAGCCCTGTGCCGCCGGCTCCGTGCACATCGTCTGCGCTACTTCCTGCACCACCGGTCAGGGCGACTTCCAGCAGGTCCCCTACGTCAACATCAACGACAACAACAACCCCAACATGTGCAACAACCAAGGAGGCACAAACCCGCCACTCTGCCTCCCCAACCTGATCGCCATCCGCCCACAGTGATCCGAAGAGACGAGTCAATGTGGTGACGGCAGTATGGGACGGGGGTCCAGTGTGGGGACGGGCGCCCTCGCCCGTCCAGGCCGAGCGCAGCTCGGCCGCTCCTCGAACCCCAGCACCATTCACGGATACGGCGGTGAAACCGTACCTCTAATTTTCTGTTTGCGATTTTGGCTGACCGTGTACGCCAAGAACTCGTGCAGCCGAGAAGTGAACCGTCTGCTCTTCCTGAGATCTGAAACCGAAGACCTGACACCTAAGACCTGACACCTAAGACCTGAAACCTAAGACCTGAAACCTAAGACCTGAAACCTAAGACCTGAAACGTAAGACCTGAAACCTAAGACCTGAAACCTGCTCCTCTAAGGCCCTACCTCTTTCCCCACACTATCTAGCACGCCATTGATAAACTGCACCGACTCCGGCGTAGAAAACTTCCGCGCAATTTCGAGCGCCTCATTAATTACCACCGCCCGCGGCGTAGCCGGATACCCCAGAAACTCCGCCACCGCTCCCCGCAGCACATTCCGGTCCACGGTAGCCATCCGATCCATCCGCCAATGCTGCGTATGCTTCCCGATCAGCCCGTCGATCTCCGGCAACCGGTCGCTGGCGACGCGAAACAGATCGTCGGCAAACCCGCGAACTTCTTCTTCGACATTGGTTCGCTCCGCCCAGAACGTCTTCCGGACAAGCTCCGGCGTCTGCTTCCCCATGTCCGCCTGAAAGAGCATTTGCAGAACCAGTTCGCGGGATTTGCGTCGAGTACCCATGAGAGCCGTCAGCCATCAGCCGTCAGCCATCAGTAAAAACCTTGCGACAGTTGAGGCTGAAAACAGTTTACAGGACAGTTACATAGGAGATTAAGAGCAAGGTCAGCGTTGCCGAGAAGTTGGTCTTGCCGTGCTTTTGCTGAGGGCAGAGGGCTGATGGCTGACGGCTGCCTTCGGTTTTGCCTTGCCTTTCCTGCCACCTGACACCTGAGACCTGACACCTGCCCTTAGATTTGCCATCTCCACCGCCGCCAGCGCCGCCTCAAATCCCTTGTTCCCCATCTTCAACCCGGCCCGATCAATCGCCTGCTCCAGCGTGTCGCACGTCAGCACTCCAAACGCATGAGGCACTCCAGTCTCCTGCGCCGACTGCCCAATCCCCCGAGTAACCTCGTTCACGATCACGTCGTAATGCGCCGTGTCGCCGCGGATCAGGCAGCCGAGGCAAATGATGGCGTCATATTTCCCGGTTTCGGCAAGAGTGCGAGCGGCCAAGGGAATTTCGAACGCTCCGGGGACGCGGACCAGCGCGATATCTTTCTTCTTAGCACCCGAGCGGAGCAATCCGTCGTAAGCGCTCTGAAAAAGCCTTTCGGTTATGAAAGCGTTGAAGCGCGAGACGACAATTGCAAACCGGCGTCCCGCACCGCTAAGCCCACCCTCGATAGCAGGAACCGCCGGCTCAGGAGGGCGCTCGATTTTTATTTTTTCTTTCGTGGTTTCTCCGAGCCTCTGTGTCTCCGTTGGCGACTTCGCCGTTGATCCCCGTGAATCACCTGTGCTTCCCTGTGCACCTCTGTGTCCCCTGTGGTTAAGCCTTCGACTTACCTCCCCTTAAACCCCGCCGAACGCTTCTCCAAAAACGCCGCCGTCCCTTCCGCCTTATCCTCGGTAGCGGAGCAGACCCCAAACAAAGTAGCCTCCAGATAAAGCCCCTCGGCCAAAGGCATCTCCATCCCCTTGTTGACTGCCTCCATAGCGTACTGCACCGCAAGCGGACCATTCGCGATGATCTTAGCCGCAATCGCCTCCGCCCGCGGAATCAGCTCCGCCGCCGCCGTCACTTCATTCACCAGCCCAATCCGATGCGCTTCCTGCGCCGTGATCATCTCCCCGGCCAGCACCATCTGCATCGCGAGCCCCTTGCCCACCAGACGCGGCAGCCGCTGCGTCCCGCCATATCCCGGAATAATCCCCAGCTTCACCTCGGGCTGCCCCAGCTTCGCATTGTCGCTGGCGAGACGCATAGTGCAAGCCAGAGCCAGTTCGCATCCGCCGCCCAGCGCAAATCCGTTGATGCACGCAATCACCGGCTTCCCCAGGTTCTCGATCAGGTCGAGTACCGCCTGCCCCCGGTGTGCATACTCCTTGCCAGAAACCGCGTCCTGCTTCGCCAGTTCCCCAATATCCGCGCCCGCAACAAAAGCCTTCTCGCCCGCTCCAGTCAAGATCGCCGCGCGGATCGAGGAATCATTCTTTATTTCTTGAAACGCAACCCCGAGTTCTTCGATTGTTGCAAGGCTGAGCGCGTTAAGCACTTTAGGCCGGTTGACGGTGACGTACGCGATGGAGTTTTTCTTTTCGAGGAGGATGTTTTCGAAGGTCATATCCGACTCAAATCAGTTTGTCTTGTATGTATGGAATGTCCCAATAATTATTGCATTGGAATTGTTGCGCGTTCTCTCGATCTGATCCAACTCTACCTCTCCGTACACTCCATCCTCGTTAACAACATGAGCCTTCTCCACCGAAACCAGATGCCAACCTACGGATTGTATGTATTCTCGGATTTTGCCGACAGCGGTTTCATGCGAATCGGCCCACGTCGTGATGTTCATGAATCCCACTTTCCAGGGCGAACTGTCGTCCCCTGTTTGCGCCGTGAGTTCGATGCAGACCATCCAAATTTCCATATCTGTAGCGTGCTATAATTGTATAGCAAGGGGTATTCCATGCTAGCCATCCGGCTTCCTGCAACCATCGAAAAACGCCTCGACCGACTCGCCAAGCGAACCGGACGCACCAAGACCTATTACGCGCGGGAGGCCATTCTGCAATATCTGGACGACTTGGAAGACGTCTACTTCGCGGAGAAGGCGCTGGCAGAAATTCGCTCCGGACGCAGCAAGCCGATTCCCATCGAAAAAGTAATACGCCGCTATGGCTTGGAACGTTGAGGTTTCGCCAAGAGCCCAGAGACAACTCGACGAACTCGATAAACCCGTCGCGCGGCGTATTTCCAAGTTTCTCTACGAACGAATCGGAAAGCTCAACGACCCTCGTCAAATTGGTGAGCCTCTGCAAGGGACACTAAGTGAACTCTGGCGGTACCGTGTCGGCGACTACCGCATCATCTGCTTACTCGAACACGAACGCCTGGTCGTGCTCGTTCTCCGCATCGGCCACCGCCGCGAAGTTTACAAGCGCTGAACCAGACGACAACACTCCAATTCATGGGCTCTCACCTCTGCAATCGAACCTCTGACCTCCGCAATCCTAGAACTTCCCCGCCACCGGTTTCCCCGGGTCCGAGTAATCATAGAACCCGCGCCCCGACTTCCGCCCATACCACCCCGCCATCACCATCCGCTTCAGCAGCGGAGGCGACGCGAACCGCCGCTCCTTGAACTCGTCATACATCACGTGCGTAATGTAGTAAGTAGTATCGAGCCCGACAAAATCAAGCAGCGTAAACGGACCCATCGGATATCCGCAGCCCAGCTTCATCGCGTTATCAATGTCCTCGATCGACCCCACTCCCTCTTCATACGCCCGGATTGCATCCAGCAGATACGGCACCAGCAGCCGGTTTACGATGAACCCCGTCTTGTCCGACGTACGCACCGGAACCTTGCCCAGCTTTTTAGCGAACTCGTACGCCGCGTCGTACACCGCGGGAGAGGTAGCAATCGTCTTCACGACCTCGACCAGCTTCATCAGCGGCACCGGATTAAAAAAGTGCAGCCCGATAAATCTTTCCGGACGTCGAACCGCCGTCAAAAGTTCAGTTATCGAGATCGAGGAAGTATTCGAAGCAAAGATCGCGTCCTTTTTCACGATGCCATCAAGCGACGCATACATCTTCTTCTTTTCCTCAACGTTCTCGATGATGGCCTCGATAACGATGTCGCAATCGGCGAGATTTTCTTTCTTAGTCGTGCCCTTAAGTCGCGCCCGAATCTCCTCTTTCCGCTGCGGAGTGATCCCACCCTTCTCCACCGGCCGCTCAGCAAACTTCTGCAGCGACTTCTCAATCCCAGCAAAGCCCGAGTCGAGATACTTCTGCTCGACTTCAAGCACAGTAACGTCGAAGCCTGCAGCAGCACACACCTGCGCGATTCCGGAACCCATCAAGCCACAACCGAGAACGCCAACTTGTTTGATTTCCATATGAATTCCTCGCTGTCGCTCAATTTCTCTTCTTGTGTCGCACAGCGTTGTATGCCTGCATGATTAGAAAAACCATCGTCATTAATCCAAGCAGGAGAAACAGAGCAAGTAAGGACGCCGTTACCCACTCGGGGCTCCCCAACTTAGTTGCCACAACCAAAATAAAGTAAACTGCAAGGGCAATGGCCCCACATTTGGCTGCCCGACTTCTGGCGATGCGCCAAAATACAAGAGCGAACAGGCCGACTAGAACAATACCAATTCGAACCGTGTCTTCAGTCGCCACAATAGACTCATCCGCAGAATCCGAGCGTGAGTAAGCTTACTGAAAGCTCTCCACCACCATAGCGATCCCCTGCCCGCCGCCAATGCACGCCGTTGCCAGCCCGTACTTCTTTTTCCGCCGCCGCAACTCGTAGAGCAGCGTGATCACGAGGCGCGTGCCGGTCGCTCCCAGCGGATGTCCCAACGCAATCGCTCCGCCATTCACATTCACCTTTTCGCGATCGAGTCCCAATTCCTTCTCCACCGCCAGATACTGCGCCGCGAACGCCTCGTTCACCTCAATCAAATCGATGTAATCCAAAGTCAGCCCCGCGCGCTGCAGCGCAATCTTCGTCGCCGGCACCGGACCGCGCCCCATCAGCTTCGGATCGACGCCCGCAATCCCCCAATTAATAATCCGTCCCATCGGACTTAGGTTCCTTCTCTGCGCCTGATCCAGCGACATCACGACCACCGCCGCCGCGCCATCCACAATTCCGCTGGCATTCCCCGCCGTCACCGTACCGTTTTTTCCAAAGGCCGCTCTCAGCTTCGCCAAACCCTCCAGCGTTGTTTGCGGACGCCGGTGATCATCCTCAGTGAGCATCTCTCCCGTAGCCTCGCCCTTCGAATTCCGCACCGGCACCGGAGTAAGCTCTTCCTGCATGCGCCCTTCCTTATAAGCCGCGTCTGCCTTCTGCTGCGAGCGCAGCGCGAACTCGTCCTGCGCCTGCCGCGTGATTCCTTGCTGCTCCCCATACAACTCCGCTGTGTTCGCCATATACAGTCCGCAGTAAGAATCGAGCAGCGCCACCATCAGCGAATCTTCGAGCTTCCCGCCCGGAGCCAGCGTAAACCCATCGCGCCCCCGGATCGAAAACGGCGCTTGCGACATCGATTCCATTCCGCCCGCCAGCACCACCTTCGCTTCTTCTGTCTGGATCATCTGCGCTGCGCTGACAATTGCCTGCATCCCCGACCCGCACAGCCGATTTACCGTCAGCGCCGGAGCCTCAATCGGCAATCCCGCCCGCAACCCCACGTGCCGCGCTCCATACAGCGCATCGCCCGAGGTCTGCTGGGCATTACCAAAAACGGAGTGATCGAAGTGTTCCGCGCCGACTCCTGCCCGCTCAATTGCAGCCTTCGCCGCCACCGCGCCGAGTTCCTGCGCCGTATAGTCTTTGATCTTCCCGCAATAGCGTCCAAAGGGCGTGCGCGCCCCACTGACAATCGCAATGTCTCCAGGTTTCAACATGAGTCCCAACTTATAGAAGCGTGCGATGGCTTAAGGCCAACCTGTGAGTTTAACAGCAGGAAAAGGGGCTAGGGAAAGGTTTCAGAGTACCAGGTGTCTTTCGATTGGACTCGTTTGTGTGGAGCGGACACTCTTGTCCGCTGCTGTTGCTTTTGCTGTTGCTTTTGCTTTTGGTTTTGCTTTTGCGTTTGCTTTTGGTTTTGCTTTTGCGTTTGCTCTTGGGTGGTCCGCAGAACTCTGGTCCTCGGCTTCCCACCGCTGCTGGCTTTTCGCGGACAAGAGTGTCCGCGCCACACGAGCAGACTTACGCCATCGCCGCCGCTGCAGCGAACTGCGGCGCCTGAGCCACAATCTTCCCCGCGCCCTGCGCTACCGCCTGCTCCAGCGCATGATCGGCGCGGTTAGCCACTTCGGTCACAATATCCACCGGATCGAAATGCTGCCGCATCACCGCCGGCGCAAGGCCTGCGCTGAATTCGACTCCCTTGTCTTTACCCGGGAAACGTACTTCTTTCAGCAGTCGCCGCAATTTCTCCACCGCCAGCAGCGCTTCCTTTTCGCCCGTGTCGCCGAGCACCAGCGCGACCGTCGTCGCTTCGTAACGGAACGCCAGATCGTTTGTCCGGATGTTCGCTGAAAACAGCTGCCCGATCTGCTCCATCACCGCCGTCACGGCCTGCTCGCCATATTCCTTGATCAGCGCGCTGCGCCGTCCAAACTGCATCAGCAACACCGTCACTGCCGTTCCCTGCTGCAACCCACGCCGGGTTTCCGCCTGCAGAAGATCCAGATACGAAGCCCGCTTCAGCAGCCCCGATTTCTCGTCCGTCACCGAAAGATTTTTCACCAGCCGCCGCAGCCCGGCATTGTTGAGCGCGATCAACACCTGGTCGCTCAACGTCCGGATCACCAGCACTTCCGAAGGCTGCCACACCCGGTTCGTGTTTTGGGTCAGGATCAGCACTCCGATCTGGTCGTTGCCTTCGGTCAGCGGCAGAGCCAGCAGCGATTCGATCTGCAACTCTTCGATCGCGCCGCGTACGCCCATCAACTCCGGAGCGTTCTTGGCATCGCCCACCGTCACGGTGCCTCGTGCCACCGCCAGATCCTGCAGCGTTTCCACCAGGCTGACCAGGGCCGCCGAACTCGCTGGAATCAGCCCATCCATGTGATGTTCCTGCACGCTCGACGGCGGCAGGCCTGGTTTGCGCAAGGCCGCGATGCAACGCCCCGACCGCCAGTTCGCGCCAATTTCGTTCGCTGCCGTTCTCAAGACTCCTTCCGCGTTCCCCTGGTGATAGAGTTTGCGCGTGATTTCAGCCACTCTCGCCAGACTGCTGACGTCGGCCGCCTCGCTAGCCGCAGCTGCCGGCGCTGCCTGACCGCCACTCGCCGCCGCCGGCACAGACGACGCGGCCGGTGTCGCCGACTTCGCGTACTGCGGTGCGATGCCGGCCGCAATGTATAACTTCTGCAGATCCTGGTTGCGCTCTTCCTCACGCGGAAACAGTTCCTGAATGCGCTGCAAACGCTCGATCGCCTTCGAGCGCATCCCGTACTGCACCAGGATCTCGGCTTGCAGCATCAGATCCTGCAGCGCGGCCGCTCCCAAAGTCGGTTCCTGGACTTTGACTTCCTGCTCTTCTTTCTTCACCGTGGTGAACCGTGATGCAATTACGTTGAAACGCTGATCGTCGATCTTGCCTCGGAGCGCCTCCAGCCGTTTCTGATGTCCCGGCTCGTACGGATCCACTTCCGCCGCCCGGTCCAGACATTCTCCCGCCTTCTGGTAATCGTGCTTCGTGCAATACAGCTCAAACAGCTTCAGCAGCGCCTGCGCATAGTCCGTTTCACGGTTGGACGCGTTGAACAGCTCCGCCAGAAATTCCAGCATTTCCGCCGAAGGACGGTGCGAGGCCAATAGTTCCTGCATCGTCGTGATGAACGATCGCCGTTCCCCACGCCGCCGCTGGAAAGCTTCCAGCTTCCGCGCCAGCGCCACTGCCTCCGCATCCAGTTCGGAGTCAATCATCTTCCCGATCAGGTTCACCACCTGATGCATTCGCGCCGGATTCTGCTCGAATATCTGCCAGATCAGCGGCTCGCTTTCCAGGCACCGGTCCGCGGACAGCAGCGCCTGCGCATAAAGTTCTCGGAGCTCAAGCGATGCATCCCCGGAATGTATCAGCGGCTCGAAAATAAAAATCGCCGCCCCCGCCTCGCCCCGCGACAACAGGCTCTTGCCATAAGCAACCGCGATCTTCGGGTCCGTCGGATTCTCCGTGTACGCCCGCTCGAACCATGAGGCGGCGTTTCCACCCGATGTTTCCGCCAGTTCCGCCAATTGCAAAAATGATTGCGACGCCATCACGTGCTCGCCCAGTTCCGCCGACAATTCCGCCACCCGCAAATGGTTGGGCTGCGATGGCTCCAGACTCACAATCCGCTGCAACACGAGCAGTGTTTCTTCTTTCTTTCCCTGGCGCTGCAAATCCTCCAGCGCATTTTCATACGTCCCGATCGCCAGCTTTTTATTGGAATGCTCCAGCAGTTGCCCAAAGCGCACTTTCTGTTCCCAGGTCGGGTTGGCATACCGCGCCAGCTTCTTGTAGGTCAGGCTGGCTCGTGTGGCATCCGTCGCCGCCACCTGCCGCTCAAACAACTCTCCGAGCAGCCGCACCGCCTGGTCCCCCCTATTTAATGAGAGACACAGCTCCGCCGCCATCTGCCGCACATTGTCGTTTTGCGGATCGCCTTCCAGGATTTGCAGGTATTCCGCCAGCGCGTCGGCCGTCTTCCCCTTCTGCAAAAGCTTCTCCGCCTTTTCTACGCGACGGGCTACTTCGGCACGATTAGGATTTTCCGGCATGGGGCGGTCTTGAGACAGAGAGTTCCGCCTTGATTCTAGGATTCACCCCGCGCCCCAGCAACGCGCATCTCCCGCTTTGGGATTACTAAAGTCATTCCATCGGCTCGATTCCCGCCCTGCCGCCCGGAAAGAACCTCATCCTAGTCATAGGGTCCATGCGCGCGGGCCATCTTGAGGGGCTAACTTGGAAATGCAGAATCGCTCGGCGAACTACTTAAGCCGTAGACTTCAACTCGAAGCGGCAGCAGTCAAGCAGCGGAGCAGCGAAGGACTGGAGTTGTCCTTCGCACTGCCGATCTCAACCATTGAGCCCAAAGTGTCTTCCCACAATTGATGCCCATGGCAATCAATTTCGACCTGCCTCGCGGCTCTCGCCTGCGCGAGTTCGTTAAGCTCCGCCAACCTTGGTTCGTGGGCCTTCTCTTCGCCGCCCTCATGGCCACCCAGGCGCTCGGATTCCTCGTCCTCGGAACCGGCCGGGCCGGCCGCGGCCTTGCCGAATCCATTCTCGTTCTGGTTAGCTTTCTCGCACTCGCGTGCGCCGGGAATGCTTTCCGGCGCGCGCAAGGCATTACCGCCCTGTTCTGGTTTCTGTTCGCCGCCGTCCTGGTGGTTTTGCTTGTCCCTACAGCTTTTCAGGCCTACGACACCCTTTTCGACCAAGCCATTTTGTCGGATTCGACATGGCGCCTGCTCTACTGCCTCTATGGCGCCCCGATCCTGATGATGCTCTTTCTTCCGGAGAACCACCGGCGCGCGCGAGTGAAGTCCGAGATCTTTCTCGATTTTTTTCAGGTCGCAATCGTTGTCGGCCTCGTCTACTCCACTTTTTTCTTTCTCCCGGTACAACGGATGTTGCCCGCCGATGCGCTCCTGCACAATATCAGCATCAGCGACGCGCAAAGCTTGCTCCTTCTGATCGCAGCCTTGGTGCGACTGCAATTCGCCCGCGTCGCCTGCACTCGCAATCTGTTGCTCCGGTTAGCGCTCTTCCTGCTAGTCTGCGCGATCGCAACCTTCATCGGTGACTGGATCGACCTGCACCACTATGTCTCCGCCGCCGCATGGTTCGACCTGGGCTGGGCCGTTCCTAATGTCGCCGCTGGGCTTATCGCCCTCACTTGGAAACCTTTCCCGGAGCCCCAATCCACTCCGGAGCCCGCGAATTTCCTCAGCTTCCTCGTCACCAGCCTGGTGCTGGTAGGGCTGCTCTGCTGCATCAATTTGCTGATGGACCGCTGGAAACAGGCATACGGAGAAGCTCTCACCGACGTCGCCATGGCTGCATCCCTCGTCGCTTTTACCTTGCGGCTGGCCCTCACTCAATTCCACCAGCAACAGGAAATCGCCGGGCGCAAGGCCGCGCAAAAACAGCTGACAGCCTCCAACGAGCAAATCAGTCACTTGCTCGACAATGCCCGCCGCCAAACTGCCGAAATTACTCAGATTAGCGAACTCGGAAGCCTCCTTCAGGCCTGCACCTCCCGGGAAGAAGTCTTTCGCCTGATTCCGGAGCGCTTGCGCCGTTTGTTTCCAGGCGCCTCCGGCTCCGTCTCAGTGCTCACCGCCACTAAAAACCGCGTCGAGTCCGCCGCCGAATGGGGGATCTGTCCCACCGATCGGATCTTCTCGCCCGAACAATGTTGGGCTCTTCGCCGCGGATGCACCCATACCCATCCCGGTGGACTCTCCGTCCCGCGTTGCTCTCACCTGTTCGGCGAAGGTCCCTCGGTCTGCATTCCTCTCGTCGCCAACGGCGATACCTTCGGAACCCTGTCCATCCAGAATGATGATCCCCTGTCGCCCGTTTCTGGCCCAGACCCTGACTCCAGCGTCTTGGCTCGCCGCCTCCAGCTCGCCGCTACCGCCGCCGAACACATCGCGGTCGCGATTGCCAACCTCAACCTGCGTGAATCTCTCCGCGTGCAGGCCGTACGCTACCCGCTCACCGGCCTCTACAACCGTCGCTACATGCAGGAATTCCTCGATCGCGAACTCCTTTTGGCTCGCCGGAAGCGCCGTCCCCTAGCCGTCATGATGCTAGATCTCGATTACTTCAAACGCTATAACGACAACTTCGGACACTCCGCCGGCGACCAGGCCTTAGCCGCTGTCGGCGAGACCCTTCTGCGTTGCGTGCGCGCCGAAGACGTGGTCTGCCGCTACGGTGGCGAAGAATTCGCCCTCATCCTCCCCGAGTGCTCCCTTCGCCAAGCCACCGTGCGCGCCGAGGAAATCTGCAGGCGCATCAGGGAAACTCGCGCTCAGCCCGACCAGCAGGCTGCAGGTGTTCTTACCGTCTCGATCGGCGTCGCTGCCTTCGATGAGACTACCGATCGCGTCGATCTGCTCCTCAAGTTCGCCGACGACGCTCTTTACCAGGCCAAGCACGCTGGCCGTAATCGCGTCATCGTCGCCCGTCCCGCAGCCGCTTTGCCCGAATCAGATTTCACCGAAACAGATCCAGCCACAATGGCCTCCACCGAAACAACCTAGCCAAACAAGATTGTTGTGTGGTGACGGGGCTCTGCCCCGACCAAGGTTGCGGAGGGACAGCCGCCCTCGGCTGTCCAAGCCGAGCGCAGCTCGGCACTTGCTCTCCACCTTTTCCCGCCACTTACCCTCCGCTTCTGATATACGAATACGAGCCCCTCATGCCCGCTCCATCCTCAAACCCAGAGTCCGGCCTCCGCCACCAACTCACCGCCGGACAGATGACCATGGTCGCCGTCGGCGGCTCCATCGGTACCGGACTCCTCCTCGGCACCGCCGCCGCCATCGAACTCGCTGGACCCGCCGTCATCCTCAGCTTCGTTCTTGCCGCCTTCATCAGCTGGACCGTCGCCCTCGCCCTAGGCGAACTCGCAAGCACTCATCCCGCCGCCGGTTCCTTTGGCGTCTATGGAGACCTTTACCTCAACCACTGGGCCGGCTTCATTTCCCGCGCTGGCTATTGGCTCGCCATCGCCGTCTCCATCGGAGCCGAGATGGTCGCCTCCGCCACCTACATGCGGCTCTGGTTTCCACGCGTGCCCGCCATCCTCTGGGTCTTCGTCTTTTCCGCGTTCCTTCTTTCCATCAACTTCCTTGCCGTCCACACCTATGGACGCTTCGAATTCTGGTTTGCCATGATTAAGGTAGCCGTCATCGCCACCTTCATCGCACTCGGCGCCGCCTTGCTTCTCACCGGACGAGCCGCCCCCCAATACACCGCCCACGGAGGATTTTTCCCGCTCGGACCCGCCGCCCCGCTCCTCGCCATCACCTTCGCCATCTACACCTTCGGCGGCGTGGAATTCGTAGCCGTAGCCTCTGGCGAGTCCAGTTCCGCCAAGGCAATAGCAAGCGCAGTTCGCATGACCTTTCTCACCCTTACCTTCCTTTATTTAGGAGCCATCATCATCCTCGTCGGGATCATGCCCTGGAACCGCGCCGGCGTCACTGAAAGCCCCTTCGTCACCGTCTTCCGCTCCGTCAACTTCCCCGGCGCCGGTCACTTCATGAATTTCGTAGTCCTGACCGCCGCCCTCTCCGGAGCCAACGCCGCCCTCTACATCTCCTCCCGCATGCTCTTCTCGCTAGCCCGCACCGGATGGGCTCCCCCAGCCCTTGGCCGCCTTAGCGCAAAAGGCACTCCGACCCTGGCCCTCCTCGCCTCCTCTTACGGAATCGTCGTCGCCCTGGTCCTCGAACGCTGGGCCCCAGCCAAAGCCTTCGAGTACATTCTCCGTGGCGCCTTCTTCGGCATTTCCCTGGCCGCCCACATCAATTTCCGCCACCGGCTCACCGCCGCCCAGACCGCCGAAATTCCCGCCCGCTCCCCTCTAGGCAAATGGGGATCCGTTATCGGCCTCGCGGTAGTCCTCGCATCGATTGCGAAGACTTGGTGGGATTCCCGCATCAACCTGATCGCCGGACTAACTTTCCTGATTGCCCTAACCGTCCTCTACTTCCTGCTCCGCCCAATCGCGAAGCAGAGCAATGTCTAGAAACCGCAGAGAAATTCGGCCTTAGCAATCGGACGTTCTGTAGGTCAGCTTGATAATGAAGTAGAGATCTGAGACCTGACACCCGACACCTGACACCTGAGACCTGCCCCACTACAATATCTCCATGCCCGACGACCTGCTGCGCTACCGCTCCGAGTTCCCGATCCTCGAGCGCACCAACTACATGATCTCCAACTCCCTCGGAGCCATGCCTCGCGCCGTTTACGACGCGCTCCACGCCTATGCTGATATCTGGGCAACACGCGGCGTTCGCGCCTGGATGGAACGCTGGTGGATGCTTGCCCTCGAAGTTGGCAACGAACTCGGCGCCCTCATGAACGCGCCCAAGGATTCCGTCTCTCTCCATCAAAACGTCACTACCTGTCAGGCTGTGGTCGCGTCCTGTTTCGACTTCACCGGGAAGCGCAACAAAGTCGTTTACAGCGACATGAACTTTCCTTCCGTCATGTATTTCTGGGAAGCGCAACGCCAGTACGGCGCGAAGGTTCACATGGTTAAGACCGATGACGGCATCACTGTCCCCACAGATCGCCTGCTCAATGCCATCGACGAGCAGACACTGATCGTCCCCATCTCTCACGTTATTTTTCGCAGCTCTTATATCAACGACGCCAAAGCCATCATCGACAAAGCGCACAAAGTTGGAGCCCACGTCGTCCTCGATACTTTCCAGTCTCTCGGCACCGTCCCCGTCGACATCCAGTCTCTCAACGCCGACTTCGCCTGCGGAGGCGTGCTCAAGTGGCTCTGCGGCGGTCCCGGCGTTGCGTATCTTTACGTCCGCCCCGACCTCGGTAAAAAATTGGAGCCAAAACTCACCGGATGGTTCGCGCACGAAAATTCTTTTGAGTTCGCAACCGGACCCATCCGCTATGCCGCTCCTCCCTACCGATTCATGAACGGAACCACGCACATTCCCGCGATCGAGGCGGCGCGTCCCGGCATAAAAATCATTCGCGAAGTTGGAATAGAGAAAATCCGCGAAAAATCTAAACATCAGACCGCCCGCCTCATCGCGTTCGCCGACCAGCACGGATGGCGCGTCAACACTCCCCGTGATCCCGAGCGGCGCGGCGGCACCGTCTCCATCGACATGCCCGATTCCCAACAGGTGAGCCGGGAGCTCCTGGCCCGCGACATCCTCGTAGACTGGCGTCCCAAAGCCGGAGTCCGCTTCTCCCCTCACTTCTACAACACCGACGCCGAAATCGATGCAGCCATGGCGGCTGTAGTGGAAATTTTGAAAACTCGCGTCGTGACCGCATAGCGAGCGACGATCAAGCTCAGTAGAAACGCGGCTTGCCGCGCGGCTCGGCAGCAACGTCACTTAGTAACAGTTACTTCCGTAAGCCCATTCCGCCTCTTTCTCCGTGTCGTTTCTCAAATCTCTTCTTATCCTCATATCAGCTCATCCGAGAACAATCTGGGAAACCCTGTGCCCGTCTGCCTCTCTCTCTACATCCCGATCAATGACCTCACGATTCTTTCGGCGGTCGCGATTGCAGGCGGATTGTACTTTTTCTTTTTTGGATTCCGCCTGCTCGCCCGCAAGCGCTTGTTGCTGACCACACCAACCTCCAAGATTCGCAGCGCCGCCCTGGGATTGGTCGAGGTCAATGGCATGGCCGCCGGTCCTTACACCATGCCCGCGCCCATCACAGGCAAGCCTTGCTTTCTCTACCACACTACCGCCTGGCAGCAACGCGATGGCAAGAAAGACGAATGGGATAAAGTTGCGGACGAAACGCTGCACCTGCCCTTCTTCATCGACGACTCGACCGGACAGTTGCTCGTCGAGCCTCTGGGAGCCGATCTCGATCTGCACCGTGATTTTCGCGAAGAATATACGGCGTCGTTCTTCTCCTCGAACTTCTCCTTGGGCGAGGATGGCGTTCCGCCGCGCGTCAGTGTTTTTCTTTCCCGCCACGGCATCGTTCCGGCTCGCCGCTTGCGCATCGAGGAACGCTCGATCAAGCCCGAGGACGCCCTCTTCATCGCCGGAACCCTGACTGAAAATCCGGGCGTCCAGGTGCGTTCGTTTTCGCCTCGCAGCGAGTACTCGCGCAACGCGGTGCCTAACGATTCTGCCGAGCAGCTTCCTGCCCCGCAGATCATCAAACTGGCCAGTGGCGAAGCTCCTTCCTCCACTCAGGAGATGACCCAGCAGGCGAAAATCGCAGCCGCGCTCACTCGTGCCGGCATCACCAAACCAGAGGCATGGTCCGCCGCCGGAGTCCCGTACCAAACTGTAGCCGTCGAAGATAACGCGCGGCCCGCGCCAGTTTCCGCCCGCAACTCCGCCCATGATGAAGCGCAGTCCAAGCCATCCGCCTTCAATCTCACTCCGCCGGTCGTATTGATGAAAGGCGAGAATAATCCTACGTTCGTGATCTCCTTCCGCAGCCAGAAGGAATTCGTCAGCGCGCTCGCCTGGAAATCCGCCGCCATGGTCTGGGGAGGCGCCGCCATCACTCTGCTCGGCCTCTACATGCTGCTGTTGCAGACGGGATTGCTGTAGCCCGCAAATGCCTGTGTGGTGACGGGGCTTTGCCCCGTAAGCGCTAACTTAAGCGGAATTCTATTTTGGGCCGTCAATCCGTCACCCGGCGGAAATCAGCAGACCCTGACCCGAATTTTCGAATTTCCCAGAAGCAATAGACTGAGTTTCGTTCAGATAGGAACGGAAGGAACTTGGGGTGAGCGATGATATGTGTGCTGGAGGTTGCGGCAAGCTACGGCCCGAAGTCG
>Ga0193751_1001098_pt1 | contig 17959 bp, 18 predicted proteins | sample L1c2metaG_FD_143050 | JGI IMG/M metagenome (GOLD analysis project Ga0193751, IMG submission 143050) | Soil microbial communities from a riparian zone of the East river system, Colorado, United States - L1c2 | ecosystem: Environmental > Terrestrial > Soil > Riparian zone | place: USA: East River... | reverse complement strand
CGGCTGTGAGCCGGTGATCCCGCCTAATCCGACCCGAAAGCATCCCGCCGCCTATGACCTCGTGGCCTATAAGGCACGCAATCTGATCGAGCGCATGTTCTGCCGTCTCAAGGACTTTCGAAGGATCGCAACCCGCTACGACAAGCGCGTCGACATCTATCTCTCGTCGATCCTCTTGGCAGCCACAGTCATTTGGTGGATCAATTGAGTCCGGACCCTAGAGCGTCAGCATGCCGCGCATCATCGGCACACAGCGGCCGCCGATCGACAGCGCGGTAATCTCGCCGTTGCGTTTCTCGGCACTGGCCTCAAGCAGACTTGGCCGGCCCATATCGACGCCCTGGCCGATGCGCAAGGCGAGGCTCAGATCGGGCTCGCGCCGCAGGCTCGCCAGCAGTCCGGCCAATGCGACATTGCCGCTGCCGGTCGCCGGATCTTCCGGAACCCCGTAAAGCGGTGCGAACATGCGGACCTGCAGATCGAACCCGCCGCGTTGATCCTTCACGTAGAGCAACACGCCGGTAACTCGCTCGGCTGGCAGGTGCTTGGTGAAGACTTCCGTACGCGGGTGCGCTGTCGACAGCGCCGCGCGCGTTTTTAACTCCGCGAACGCTAAGGGAATGCCGCAAGAGGCGATGCACGGCTGATGATTGGCGGCTTCGATGTCGCTTGGCTCAAGCGAACAGGCGGCAGCGATGATTTCTGGGTCAAGATCATCGCCGCGATTAAGCGATTGCGGCGGCATCAGGCGCGCGCCGAGCACCGAAGCGCCTTCCTTAAGAAGCGTGAGCCGGACCAGCCCGGCCTTCTCCTCGAAAATCATTGGATCAGATACCGCCCGCCCCTGCCTCTCGCTTTCTTTCGCCAGAGCAAAAGCGGTGCCGATATTGGGATGGCCGGCGAACGGCAGTTCGGCGCGCGGCGTGAAGATCCGGACTTCCGCCGTGTGCGAGGAATTCCGCGGCGGCAGTACGAAGGTGGTCTCGGCCAGATTGAACTCGGCGGCAATGGCCTGCATCTGCGCGCCCGACAGCGCCGCCGCATCGGGCACGACCGCCAGCGGATTGCCGCCGAATTTGCGGTCGGTAAAGACATCGACCGTGATGAAGCGGACTTTCATCTTCGAACTACTGCCGCGGCCGCGCCATGCGGCGCGGTCCTTGATCGGTCACGCCGAGATGAGTCTCAAGCGCGGCGCGGTCGGCGGCCAGCGTGGCGCTGTCGGCGGCATACACGACGGCGCCGCGTTCGACGATGATGGCGTGATCGGTGACGCCCAGGATCTTCTTGGCATTCTGCTCAACCAGAATGGCCGACATACCTTCCTCGCGGATGATGCGGCGCAGCGCCGCCAGCAGTTCCTCGACGATAATCGGCGCCAGCCCTTCGAGCGGCTCGTCGAGCAGCATGACGCGCGGATTGAGCACCAGCGCGCGGCCGACCGCGAGCATTTGCTGCTCGCCGCCGGAAAGCTGGTTGCCGAGATTCTGCCGCCGTTCGGCGAGCCGCGGAAACAACGCGTAGACCTTGTCGGTGGTCCAGCGCCCGGGCCGCGCCACCGCAGTGAGGTTCTCGTGCACGGTCAGCGATTTGAAAATATTGCGCTCCTGCGGCACCCAGCCGATGCCGGCATGGGCGCGTTGATCGGGCCGCAGCGCGGCGATGTCGGCGCCGTCGAGCGCGATCGTGCCGCCGAAATAGCGGGTCACGCCGACGATGGTGTTGATCAAGGTGGTTTTGCCCATGCCGTTGCGGCCAAGCAGCGCGATGGCCTGGCCTTCGCGCAGCGACAATGAAATGTTGGACAGCACCACGGCCTCACCGTAGCCGGCGCACAGCCGTGCGATGGCGAGCAGGTCAGGCATCGAGCTCCTCGCCGAGATAGACCGCCTTGACCCGCGGATCGCGCGCCACTTCATCAGGCGCGCCGTCCACAAACAGCGCGCCATTGACCAGCACCGAAATGCGTTCGGCAAAGGAAAACACGAGATCCATGTCGTGCTCGATCAACAGCACCGTGACGTCCTTCGGCAGCGCCTCGATGGTGGCAAGAAGCTCGTGCCGTTCGGCTTCCGGCACGCCGGCGGCCGGTTCGTCGAGGAGAAGAACGCGCGGGCGGCAGGCGAAGGCCAGCGCGATTTCGAGCAGCCGCTGCTTGCCATAGGGCAGAATTGCCGTGCGCTCATGCATGACGTCGGCGAGGCGAAAACGCTCCACGATCTCGACGATCTCGTCGGTGACCGCCGATTTTGTCCCGACCAGCCGCCACCAATCGGCGCCAGAGCCGAGCCGTTCCGAGACGACGAGGCCGATCGATTCGAGCGGGGTGAGATCGAGGAATAATTGATTGATCTGGAACGTGCGCGCCATGCCGAGCCGCACCCGCTGATGCGGCAACAGGCTAGTAATGTCGCGGCCTTCCAATTCGATCCGGCCGGCGGTCGGCCGCAACACCCCGGTGAGGAGATTGATCACGGTCGTTTTGCCGGCGCCGTTTGGTCCGATCAAAGCGTGCCGCGCGCCCGGCTCGACCGCGAGATTGACGTTCTGCGCCGCCAGGATGCCGCCGAAGCGCTTTTCCAAGCCGATGGTTTGCAAGATCGGCGTGGTTTTCGGCATGGTTTCGGACATGGTTCAACGTCCGTCGGGCGCGGCGCCGCCGAGCGCCGGCAAGCGCGGCATAAGCCATGTGCCCAATCGCACCAGCAAGCTGCGCACAATGCGGACCCAGCCGGCCATGCGCTCGCGGCCGATCAGAACGATGACGACGAGCACGAGGCCGATCCAGAATTGCCAATATTGCGGCGTCAGATTGGCGAGCCAATCTTGTAAGAACTTGTAGATCACCGCGCCGATCAAGCCGCCATAGAGATAGCCGGTGCCGCCGATTATCAGCACCAGCAACAGATCGGCCGAACGCTCCAGCGAGAACACGTCGAGCGAACAGAACGCGGTAGTCTGCGTGAGCAGCGCGCCGGCGATCCCGGCCAGGCCCGCCGAGACGGTGTAGATTGCTACCAGCCGCCATTTGACCGGAACGCCGATTGCTGCGGCGCGCAGCGTATTGCCTTTGATCGAACGCAACGACAGGCCGAACGGCGAGTAGACAATACGGCGCGCGATCACAAAACAGATGAACAGCACGATGAGGCAATAGACGTAGCCGTTATGGCCGAACAGGTCGAAGCGGAAGCGGCCGAGGACCGGCTCGATCTCGACGCCTTGCAGGCCGTCGGCGCCGCCGGTGATGTTGGAGTAACGGTTGGCGAGTTCACCCAGCATCAGCGAGACGCCAAGCGTCACCATCAGCCGCGTCAGGTCGGAGCCGCGCAGCACCAGAAAACTGGTGACAAAGCCGAGCGCCGCCGTGATCAAGCCGGAGCAAACAAGCGCGATCACCGGCTCGTTGATGATGCCGTATTTGGCGACGAGCCCGGCAAAATAGCCGGCGAAACCGAAGAATGCCGCCTGACCAAGCGAGATGATGCCGGCATAGCCGAGAATAAGATCGAGCGAGAGCGCAAACAGCGCCAGGATCGCGGTGTCTTTGAGGATCAGATATTTTCCTGGAAACAGCCAGATCGTCGCGAAGGCAAAGATCCAGAATGCGATTTCGAACGGCGACCAGCGCGCACGGCGCTTGAGGTAAAGGGCGACCTCGTCGGCGCTTACGGTCATCGGCGTCACCGCGCCGCGCCGCGGGCAAACAGGCCCTGCGGCCGCCAGATCAGCACGATGATCATGATCGCATAGATCACGAAGGCGCCGAGCTTCGGCACGTAATATTTACCGGCGACGTCACCGATGCCGAGCAGGATCGAGGCGAAAAACGGCCCGGTGATGCTCGACGTGCCGCCGACCGTCACCACGATCAAGAAATAAATCATGTATTTGAGCGGAAAGGTCGGATCGAGGCCAAGGATTTCCGCGCCCAGCGCACCGCCCAACCCGGCAAGCCCGGAGCCGAACGCAAAGGTGATGCCGAATACCGCGCCGACATTAATGCCAAGTCCGCGCGCCACGCGCTGATCGTCCACCGCCGCGCGCAAGCGGCTGCCGAAGCGCGTCTTCGCCAAGATCAATTGCAAAGCGACAGTCAATAGTCCGCAGATCACGATGATGAGCAGCCGATATTTGCCCATGCCGATGCCGTCGACTTCGAACTGGCCTTGCAGCGCTTCCGGGATCTGCACGAACTGCTGCGACGAGCCCATCGTGTAATCGACCGCCGCGACTGACATGAAGACGAGGCCGATGGTGAACAACACCTGGTCGAGATGGCTGCGCGCATAGACATGGACGTAGAGCGTGCGTTCGAACAAGCCGCCGATGAGCGCCGTGATCAAAAAGGCGATCGGCAATCCCAGCGCAAAGGGCAGGCCGAGGCGGTTGACCAGGAAGACGGTGCAATAGCCTCCCGCCATGGCGAAGGCGCCATGCGCAAGATTGATGAAGTTCATCAGGCCAAGCGTGACCGAGAGTCCGCATGCCAGCACGAACAGCAGCATGCCATAGGCGATGCCGTCATACAGGATGGTCAGCATGATTGCTCATATGCGATGGTCATCCCCGGGAGGCTAATCAGCTATTTCGCCACCGCTGCCTTGATGGGATCCTTGATGTTCGGGAAGGTGGCGAATTCGACGTTATAGAGCTCACCGTTCTTTTTCTCGACTTTGCGGATGTAGACGTTCTGCACGATGTCGCGGGTATCGGGATCGATCGAGACCGGCCCGCGCGGACTCTCCCACGCCATGCCCTTGGCGGCCGCAATCAGCGAATCGCCGTCGGTCTTACCGGCCTTGTTCAGCGCCTCGTAGATCAGGTGCATGCCGTCATAGGCCGACACCGCCATGAAGTTCGGCCGCATGCCGTTGTTGGCGGCCTTAAAGGCGGCGACAAACGCCTTGTTGGCCGGCGAATCGTGATCGGCCGAATAAAAATGCGCGGTGATGGTGCCGACCACCGCATCGCCCATGCCGTTGAGCAGGTCGTCGTCGGTGACATCGCCCGGGCCGATGATCTTGATGCCGGCTTTGTCGAGCCCGCGTTCGACGAATTGTTTGACGAAGATGCCGCCCTGTCCGGACGGAACGAACACGAAGATCGCGTCCGGCTTCTGGTCGGCCGCGCGCTGCAGGAACGGCGCGAAATCGGGATTGGCCAGCGGAAAGCGAATGCTGTCGAGCACCTGGCCGCCCTTCTTGGTGAATTCGTCCTTGAACGACTTCTCGGCATCGGCGCCGGGCGCGTAGTCCGACACCATGCTCACCACTTTCTTGATGCCATTCTGCGCCGCCCAATCCGCCATCGGCACGGTGGATTGCGCCAATGTGAAGCTGGTGCGCGCGATGTACGGTGATTTCTCGGTGATGATCGAGGTGCCGGCCGCGGTGACGATCTCCGGGGTTTTGCCCTCGCTGGCCAGCGGCGCGACCGCAAGCGCGGCCGGCGTAACGCCAAAGCCGGCGAGAAAGGTCACTTTGTCGTTGACGATTAGGTCCTGCGCGATCCGCTTGGTGTTGTCCGGCACGGCGCCGTCATCCTTGACGATCAGCACGACTTTCTTGCCGGCAACGGTGTCGCCGTGCTGCGCCATGTAGAGCTTGGCGGCTGCGGCCTCTTGCCTGCCGGTCGATTGCTGCTGGCCGGTCATCGGCAAAATGAAGCCGATTTTGACGTCTTGAGCCTGCGCGCCGCCGGCTGTCCCCAGTGCCGCGGCGGCAGCGCACGCCGCACCGAGAAAGAACCAACGCCGCATTGTTTCCTCCCTCGATCCAGCCGGCTCTTGAGCGGCATACCAACACCACACGCCCGCCTTGTCCAGGCGGCGGCCTGCCTCATCGTGTCGGATTTACGCGTGCGCCTTGCGCTGCGGATCGACGATCTTTTCCAATCTGCCGAGCACGTGCATGCAGGGCAGGAGCTGAGCCAAGCTGGCATTCGGCTCGCGCTTTTGTTTGATCGCGGCGATGAATTCACGATCTTCCAGCTCGATGCCGTCCATCGACACGTCGACCTTGGAAAGATCGATCTTGTTGTCCTTGCCGTCGGACAGATCGTCGTAATAGGCCTTATAGGTGCCGTTGTCGCAGATGTAGCGGAAGAATGAGCCGAGCGGGCCGTCATTGTTGAACGACAGCGATAAAGTCAGCACCGCGCCCGACGGCGTTTTCGCCACGATCCCCATGTCCATCGCGATATTGAGCTGGGGATGGATCGGCCCCTGCACCGCGTAGCAGTCGGAAATAGTTTCGCCGGCCTGGTATTGAAACAGGTCAATCGTGTGCGCGGCGTGATGCCAGAGCAGATGATCGGTCCAGCTCCGCGGCTGACCGGCAGCGTTGATGTTCTTGCGGCGAAAGAAATATGTCTGCACGTCCATCTGCTGGACCTTCAACTCACCTTTCTGGATGCGCTTGCGCACCCATTGATGGCTCGGATTGAAGCGCCGCACGTGCCCGCCCATGGCGACAACGCCGGTCTCCTTGGCAATCTTCACCAGCGCCTCGGCGTCCGCGACGCTGTCGGTGACCGGAATCTCGACCAGCACATGCTTGCCGGCGCGCATGACCTGCTCGCCTTGGCGGAAATGCAGCTTGGTCGGCGTGGTCAGAATGACCGCATCAGCGCGCTTGATGCCTTCGGAAAGCTCGCCGGTGAAATGCGGGACACCGTATTTTTTGGCGACCTGGGCGGTCGCATCCTGATTGCCGCCGACCAGCGACGTCACTTCGACCTCGGGAATGCGTTTGAGCGCATCGAGATGCTTTTGTCCGAACGCGCCTTGCCCCGCAACGCAGATTTTCATTTCATTTCTCCAAACTCACAAATCGTCATAAGCACGCACGCGTCATTGCGAGCGAAGCGAAGCAATCCAGCTAATGCAACGGCGCTGGATTGCTTCGTCGCTTCACTCCTCGCAATGACGGTCAGCCGCGAACCCGATCGATTTTGGCACGTGCGGCGGCGCGTTTGATCTTGCCCGACGAGCGCTTCGGTTTGGCCGTCGATTTGCGCGCGGCACCGCCGCGGCCGCGGTTGGCAAGAATGATGTGACCGACGGCGGTATTCGACGCCGGCACGGTGTAGAAGCGATAGACCTCGTCGACTTTATCGTCGAGCGCGCCGCGCATGATCAGCCACATCACCATTTCGATACCTTCGGCGCCGGCCTCACGCATGTAGTCGATGTGCGGAATCTTGATCAGCTTCTGCGGATTCTTGGAGAGATTATCGAGGAAGTTCGTGTCCCATTTGCTGTTGATCAGCCCGGCGCGCGGCCCGGAAATCTGGTGCGACAGCCCGCCGGTACCGAAGATCACCACTTTGAGGTCTTCCGGATAGGATTCCACCGCTTTGCGGATGGCGCGGCCGAGCATGTAGCAACGATGCCCGGTCGGCGGCGGATACATGACGACATTGACGGCGAGCGGAACGACCGGACATGGCCAGTGTCCGTTTTTCTCGACTTTTCCGAACAACAGATTCATCGGCACCGTCATGCCGTGATCGACTTCCATCTTGTTGCAGATGGTGAGGTCGAATTCATCGAGAATGACCGATTGCGCGATATGCGAGGCAAGCGCCGGATGGCCTTGCACCACCGGCACCGGGCGCGGGCCCCAGCCTTCGTCAGCCGGCGGAAATTCCGCAGCGCAGCCCAGCGCGAAGGTCGGAATCATCTCCACCGAGAAGGCCGAGGCGTGATCGTTATAGACAATGATCGCAACATCGGGCTTGGTTTCGCGCATCCAAGCTTGCGATTTCTCGAAGCCGGAGAAAATCCGCTTCCAATACGGCTCCTCGGTCTTGCCATTGTCGAGTGCCGCGCCGATGGCGGGCACGTGCGATGAACCTATACCTGCGACGATTCTGGCCACGGCTTCACTTCCGTTTCGCTGATCGGGTTTTCGATTTGGGTTTGGCTTTGGACGTAGTTTTGGCTTTGGCTTGGCGCTTGGTCGCCACGGGCTTGCTGCCACCGCCGGCGCGGAGAAACTTGGAGGGCGCGTTCCTGCCGGAGCGCGAACGGTTGCCTTCAACCGAGCGCCCGCCGGCGAGCATCATCGAGGCATAATCCTGCTGCGACGAGCCGGTCATCTTGGCGGCGAGTTGCTGGAACGAATGCCCGTCGGTGGCGCCGAGCTTGGCGGTAAAATAGATGTTGCCGCCAAGCTCCAGCATGCGGTTGTAATCGCGCTTGAGGATGGCGTCGGTCTGTTCCCGCGTCAGATTGAATTTCTTCAGATACTCCGCTTCGTTCGCCTTGAACGCCTTGCGGTTCTCGTCCTTCATCAACGACATGCAGAACATGTTGATGCCGAAGCCCTGCCGCGATCGTTCGGCGTCGAAGACATAAGTGCCCGGAATATCGTCATAGTCGTGTTGTTTTTCGCGGGCCATTTTCTTGCGGGCCATTGGCGTCTCTCCAATCAAGCTTGACATATATAGCGCAGGACCGCTTGGCAACGTAAGCCGTCAGCGCGGACGGCGCTTTAAGCTGCGGTCTAATTCGGCGGATTGGTGCCGAGCAGTTGCACCTCGAATTCCTTGGCAGTTGCCGCCTTGCCGCTGAAATCGCGAACACCGAAAATCTTGATGCCCTTGCCCTGCTCGGCTTGGACGACGATGACCGCGACCGGCTGCTGGCCCCTTTTCGTCAGATAAGCGTATTGCGGAATGGTGACGTCGAGCGGTTTGCCGAACGGAACGCCATAGGCCCGCAAGACGAAAACCGCATTGCCGTCGGCGACGTCTTTGCCAGTGGCGGCGCGGCCGGTAATAAATCCGCTCTTGGGCAATGGCGGCCAGCTTTGCGTCGCGCCGTGTGGCGCCGGACTTTGCGGCGCCAAACTCTGCTGCGCCGAACCGGGAACGATACCGGCAGCAATCGTCAAAACCACAATCAGCCCGGCCAAACGCACGCCCATCGCCAACTCGCTAAGCCCAATAGAGCCGCATCGGATTATCGACCAGCAACGCCCGTTGCGCCGCCGCCGTGACCGCGACCTTGGGAATGTAGTCGACCAGGACGCCGTCATCCGGCGCTTCTTTCTTCATATTAGGATGCGGCCAATCGGTGCCCCAGATCACCCGGTCGGGGAAGCGCTCGACCAACGCCCGGCCGAACGGCACGACATCGTCGTAAGGCGGTCCGGCAAGGCTCATGCGTTCCGGGCAGGTCACCTTGACCCAGAAATTCTTGTGCTTGTCCATCAAGCGGTGGAAGCGCTGGTTCTCCGGGTGCTGGACGCCCTTCTTCACGTCCGGCGTGCCCATGTGATCGACCACCACGGCGGTCGGCAGCGCAGTGAAAAAGTTTTCCAGTTCCGGCAGGTCCGGCATTTCGAAATAAACCACGATATGCCAGCCGAGCTTTTCGACGCGCCCCGCGATCCGGGCCAGCACATCGCGCGGCGTGAAATCGACCAGCCGCTTGAGAAAATTGAATCGCACACCGCGCACGCCGGCTTTGTCCAGCCATTTCAGCTCGGCGTCACTGACCTCCTCGCCGACGAAAGCGACGCCCTTGGCCCTGCCGTTCGCCGCTTCGAGCGCGTCGACCATGGCGCGATTGTCCTTGGAATGGGCCGAGGCCTGCACAATCACGTTCCTGTCGAGGCCGAGAAAATCGCCCAGCGCGAACAGCTTTTCCTTCGGCGCGTCGCACGGCGTGTATTTGCGCTCCGGCGCGTAAGGAAATTTGTTTTCCGGGCCGAACACATGGCAATGCGCATCGACCGCGCCGGGCGGCAGCTTGAACTTCGGCTTCGACGGGTGGGGATGAAATGGGATATAGCCCGGCGACATCGGCACGCGAGGTTCTCCTTTTCAATTCGTAACATCTCTCCGCGATCGGGAGAGGTTGGCGAGCCGTTAGCAGCCAGACAGATGAGACGGGCCTGGCGATGATTATTTGACGCGTCGCGCTTGGCCGCGGCGATCGTCAGATTTTCTCGAGCGCCAGCGACACACCCTGACCGACGCCGACGCACATGGTGGCGAGCGCGCGCTTGCCGCTGCGCTTCTCCAGCCCGTGCACGGCGGTGAGCGTCAACCGCGCACCCGACATGCCGAGCGGATGGCCGAGCGCGATGGCGCCGCCATGCGGATTGACGTAGTCGGCGTCCTCGGCGACGCCGAGCTGGCGCAGGCAAGCGATGCCCTGCGAGGCAAAGGCCTCGTTGATCTCGATCAGGTCGAAATCGCCGATCTTCAGGCCGAGCCGCGCCAGCAATTTCTTGGTCGAAGGCACCGGGCCGATGCCCATGATGCGCGGCGGCACCGCCGCCGACGCCATGCCGAGGACGCGGGCGCGCGGCGTGAGCCCATGCGCCTTGGCCGCCTCTTCACTGGCCAGGATGATCGCGGCGGCGCCGTCATTGATGCCCGAGGCATTGCCGGCGGTGATGGTGCCCGGATTACGCACGATCGGCTTGAGCTTCTGCAGGTTCTCCAGCGTGGTGTCGGGGCGCGGATGCTCGTCTTTATTCACCACGATCGGCCCGGCTTTGCCGCCTTTGCCCCCTTGCGCTTCGACCGGCACGATCTCCTCGGCGAAGTAGCCGGCAGCCGCGGCCTTGCCGGCGCGCGCTTGCGAGCGCAGCGCAAACGCGTCCTGATCGGCGCGCGTGACCTGGAATTCCTCTGCGACGTTTTCGCCGGTCTCCGCCATCGAATCCACGCCGTACTGCGCCTTGAGCACCGGGTTGACGAAGCGCCAGCCGAGCGTGGTGTCGTAGATTTCCGCCGAACGCGAAAACGCTTCCCCAGCCTTGCCCATCACGAACGGCGCGCGCGTCATCGATTCGACGCCGCCGGCAATGGCAAAATCCATTTCGCCGCAGCGGATCGCGCGCGCGGCATCGCCGACCGCGTTGAGACCCGAGGCGCAAAGGCGGTTGACGGTGATGCCCGGAATCGAATCCGGCAGGCCCGCGAGCAACAAGGCCATGCGCGCGACATTGCGATTGTCCTCGCCGGCCTGATTGGCGCAGCCAAAATAAACGTCATCCAGCCGCGACCAATCGGCCTTGGCGTTGCGCGCAACCAGCGCCCTGATCGGTACGGCCGCGAGGTCGTCGGTGCGGACCTTGGCGAGCGCGCCGCCATAGCGGCCGATTGGCGTGCGCGCCGCATCGCAGATGAAAACATCCCGCATCGCTCGCTCCATTTTCGAGGCTTTTGTCTATTTACGGGCCGCGGCGGACAGGGTCAAATACGCCTGAAAGCGCCGCGCAACGCTGCATCTGCCCTTGCGGTCGCGAAGGCCAAATGCCGCCGCCGCACGCCAAATTGGGAGGATCGCATGCTCAAGCTCGCCACAGTCGCGGCTGCGCTGCTCTGGACGATGTGGTCGCCGGCCCAAGCGGAGATGAATGGCGCGACCCGCATCGGCGTTCTCAATGACATGTCCAGCGTCTATTCCGACTTCCAGGGACCCGGATCGGTCGTTGCGGCGCAGATGGCGGCCGAGGAATTCGCCAGACAGTCGAAGCGCAAGGTCGAAATCCTCTCCGCCGATCACCAGAACAAGCCCGACATCGGCGCGGAGATCGCGCGGCGCTGGTTCGACGTCGAAGGCGTCGACATGATCATCGACGTGCCGAATTCCGCCGTCGCGCTCGCGGTTGCCGATATTGCGCGCGATAAGAATAAGGTCTTCATCGGTTCGGGCGCCGGCACTGCCTTGCTGACCGGCGCGAAATGTTCGCCCAATACCGTGCATTGGACTTACGATACCTGGGCGATGGGCCACGGTGTCGCGCGCGGCCTCTTACAACAGGGCGGCAAGACCTGGTTTTTCGTCACCGCGGATTACGCCTTTGGCGACGACTTGCAAAAGCAGGCGACCGAGGAAGTTCTCGCCGAAGGCGGTCAGGTGCTCGGCAGCGTTCGCCATCCGCTTGGCACCAGCGACTTCTCGTCGTTTCTTTTGCAAGCGCAAGCGTCGCATGCCCAGGTGATCGGCCTCGCCAATGCCGGCGGCGACACCGTTAATTCCATCAAGCAAGCGGGCGAGTTCAATCTCGGCGCACAGCAAAAAATCGTGGGGCTGATCTTCGATCTGCAAAGCGTTCCGGCGCTGGGCCTCCAAACGGCGCAGGGTATCACCGCGCTCAATGCGTTCTATTGGGACCTCAACGATCAAACGCGCGCCTGGTCTAAACGCTATCAAGAGCGGCATCCGAAAAAGGACATGCCCAATCACATGCAGGCGGGCGTTTACTCCGCGGCGATGGATTACCTTCGCGCGGTCGACAAGGTTGGCTCGCCGTCGGATGGACGCGCCGTCGTCGCCGAGATGAAGCAAAGCCCGGTTGACGATCCGCTGTTCGGCCATGTCGTGATTCGGCAGGACGGCCGTGCGGTGCATTCGATGTATCTGTTGCAGGTCAAGACGCCGAGTGAATCCAAAGACAAGTGGGACGTCTTCAAGGTGACGACGGCCATTCCGGCCGAACAGGCGTTCCGCCCGCTGACCCAAGGCGGCTGCCCGCTGGTGCCGAAACAGTAGAGTTCGCTTAAACGGCCGGCATCTTGACCGCAGCGGCAATGGCCGGTTTGTTGCTGACGAATGCCGCAAGCTTAATCGCGCCCTAATCGCACGCTCGTTGTGAGGCGAGAATGTCCTGGTCCGAGCTTCCTTCCTCGCTGAAAGCCGAGCGGCATGGCGTGATCGCGGTGCTGCGGCTTAACCGCGCGCAAAAGCGCAACGCGCTCAACGATTCGATGGTGGCGGGCATCGAGACGTTCTTCTCGACGCTCCCAGACGATATCCGCGCGGTGGTGCTATGCGGCGAAGGCGATAATTTCAGCGCCGGGCTCGACCTGACCGAGCTGGTCGATCGCAAGACATTCGATGGGATCGCGCATTCACGATCTTGGCACCGCGCCTTCGAGCGCATGGAGTTCGGCAGCGTGCCGGTGGTCGCCGTCCTGCACGGCGCCGTGGTCGGCGGCGGACTGGAACTGGCGGCGGCGGCGCATGTGCGCGTTGCCGAGCGCAATGCGTTCTACGCGCTGCCCGAAGGCAGCCGCGGCATTTATATCGGCGGCGGCGGTTCGGTGCGGCTGCCGCCGCTGATCGGCGCCGCGCGCGTCATGGACATGATGCTGACCGCGCGCACGCTGTCCGCCGAAGAGGGCCAGACCATCGGGCTGTCGCAGTACCTCGTCGACGAAGGCCAGGGTTTCGCCAAGGGAATGGAACTAGCGCACCGCATCGCCAGCAACGCGGCCTTCACCAATTTCGCGGTGATGCATCTCCTGCCGCGGATCGCGCGCAGCGATCCGGCCGCCGGCTATATTACCGAAGCGCTGGCGGCGGCGATCGCGCAGGGCGACGACGAAGCCAAGGCGCGGCTCAAAGCGTTTCTGGAAAAACGGGCGCCGAAAGTCGCGCGCACATGATCCGCTCCGGGCAAGCGCAGCCGCCGCTGCGGCCGGTCAAGCTCGGGCCGCCGGATGTCGTTGTCGAGCGGCACAGCGACGGCGCCATTCTGATGCGCTCGCCGCATCCGCTGCCGGCCTACCCGCGCATGCTGACCGAGCGCCTGGCGCATTGGGCCAAAGCCGCGCCGGACCGGATATTCCTGGCGCAGCGCGATGCCAGCGGCGGCTGGCGCACCATGAGCTACGCGCAAACGCTCGCCGCCGTGCGCGCGCTCGCCGCGGCGCTGCTGCAACGCGGCTTGAGCGCGCAACGGCCAGTCGCCATTCTCTCCGGCAACGATATCGAACATGCACTGCTCGGGCTGGCCGCCATGCATGTCGGCATTCCCTATGCGCCGATCTCGGTTCCCTACTCGTTGTTGTCGCAGGACTTCGGCAAGCTCAAAGCCATTGTCGAAATCCTTTCGCCCGGCTTGGTATTTGCCGCCAACGGCGCCGCGTTCGCGCGCGCCATTGCTGCTGCGCTGCCGCGCGACGTCGAGGTCGTGGTCACGGCCAATCCGCCCGCCGAGCGCGCGGCCACAGCGTTTGCGGGGCTGCTGCAAACGCCGGCCAGTGCCGAGGTCGACCAAGCGCATGCGCGGGTTGAACCGGATTGGCCGACGAAGATTCTGTTCACCTCCGGATCGACCGGGCGGCCGAAGGGCGTCGAAAATACCCATCGCATGCTCTGCGCCAATCAGGCGATGATCCGCGCCGGACTTGCGTTCCTGGCCGATGAGCCGCCGACCATCGTCGATTGGCTGCCGTGGAATCACACCTTCGGCAGCAATCACAATTTCGGCCTCGTGCTCGACAATGGCGGCTCGCTCTATATCGACGAGGGCAAGCCGCTCCCTGGCGCCATTGAAACCACGGTGCGCAATCTGCGCCAGATCGCACCGACCATTTATTTCAATGTGCCGAAGGGCTTTGAAATGCTGCTGCCGTATCTGACTGCGGACGCGGCATTGCGCGAAACCTTCTTCCGCCGGCTCAAGGTGATGTTCTATGCCGGCGCAGCGCTCGGCCAACACGTGCTCGACGCCTTTGAGGAGCTTGCCGTGAAAACGACCGGCGAGCGCATCGTGTTCATGTCGAGCCTCGGCTCGACCGAAACCGCGCCAGCGGCGCTCGCTTGCAGCTGGCACTCCGAGCGGGCCGGCTCGATCGGCGTACCGCTGCCCGGCGTCACGCTCAAGCTCGTGCCGCGCGACGGCAAGTTCGAAGCGCGGCTCAAAGGCGACAACATCATGCCGGGCTATTGGCGCGATCCGGCGTTGAGCGCGCAAGCCTTCGACGAAGACGGCTTCTACAAGATCGGCGACGCGTTGAAATTCGCCGATGCGGACGATCCCGGCAAAGGCATGATGTTCGACGGCCGCCTCGCCGAGGACTTCAAGCTCGCGACCGGCACCTGGGTCAGTGTCGGACCGCTGCGTGCCGCCTTCATTGCCCATTGCGCGCCGCTGGTCCGCGACGTGGTGCTGGCCGGGGCCGAGCGCGACGCGGTCACGGCGTTGATTTTTCCGGATCTCGAGGCCTGCCGCAAAATCGTTCCCGATCTCGCGGCGGACGCCTCGGTGCCGCAATTGCTCGCCGAGCGCCGCGTGATGGCGGCCTTTACGCAGCGCCTCGACAGCTTCGCCGCCGCCGGCACCGGGACTTCGGGGCGCATTGCCCGCGCCGTTCTGCTTGCCGAGCCGCCCTCGCTCGACATCGGCGAAATGACCGACAAAGGTTCGATCAATCAGCGCGCGGTGCTGGCGCATCGCGCCGCCGCGGTCGAAGCACTTTACGCCGAGCCGCCGCCGCCGCATGTCATTGTGGCGGGCGCTAAACAAACGGCCGAGGTGAGCTGATCATGGACAAGAGCTAATCATGGACAAGAGCTAATCATGGACAAAAGCTGATCATGGACATCCGTAACCATGCCGCGATCGTAACCGGCGGCGCGTCCGGCCTTGGCGCGACGACCGCGCGCATGCTTGCCGAGGCCGGCGCCAAAGTCGCGATCCTCGACGTCAATGACAAGGGCGCCGCCGAAGCCGCGACCGCCGTCAACGGCATCGCCATCCATTGCGACGTGACCGACAGCGCCGCGACGCAGAAAGCGCTCGCCAAGGCCGCCGCCGATCACGGCACGCCGCGCATTGTGGTCAGTTGCGCCGGCATCGGACCCGCCAAGCGCATCGTCGGCCGCGACGGGCCGATGCCGCTTGCCGATTTCGCGCGCGTTATCGAGATCAACCTGATCGGCACATTCAATGTGATGCGGCTCGCCGCGGCCGCGATGGCGGCGCTCGAACCGCTGCAAGACGGCGAGCGCGGCATCATCGTCTGCACCGCCTCAGTCGCCGCCTATGAGGGTCAGATCGGCCAGGCGGCTTATGCCGCCTCGAAGGCCGGCGTCGTTGGGCTCATTCTTCCGGCGGCGCGCGAATTCGCCCAGTTCGGCATCCGCGTCAACGGCATTGCGCCGGGAATTTTCACCACCCCGATGCTGCATGCGCTGCCGCAAGCCGCGCAACAAAGCCTGGCCGCCTCAGTGCCGTTTCCGAAACTGCTCGGCCAGCCGCCGCAATTCGCCGCGCTCGTGCGCCACATGATCGAGAATCGCTATCTCAATGGCGAAGTCGTGCGGCTCGACGGCGCGCTGCGCATGGGTCCCAGGTAACAGGGATCAGGTACCAGGAATCAGGTATCAGAACTCTCCTGATTCCTGGTACCTGATCCCTGAAATCTGTTACCTGATCACCTGATACCTGACACCTGACCCATGTTCACCAACACCCGGAAAACGCGAATCGAATGGGGCGACTGCGACCCGGCCGGAATTATTTTCTTTGCGCGCTATTTCGAGTTTTTCGACGTTTCGACCACGATGCTGATCGAGCGCGCGCTCGGCATGAAGAAGATCGAATACCTCAAGGCCTATAATTTTGCCGGTCACCCGCTGGTCGAGACCCGCGCACGATTCCTGCTGCCGACGCGCTTTGGCGACGAAGTTACGATCGACAGCGCGGTGGTCGGATGCGGGCGGTCGAGCTTCAAGATCGAGCATCGCCTGATGCATGGCGGCGCGCTCGCCGTCGAAGGATTCGAAACGCGCGTATGGGTGATCCGCGATGCGAACGATCCGACGCGCATGAAAGCGCAAGCCATGCCGGCGGCGGTCGTCGCGCGGTTGACGCATGCCAGCCTTGTCACGTCACGCTAAATGACTCAGACAAAACGTGGTGCTAAAGCCATCTTCGCGTCTTCAAGGCGTCATTGCGAGCGAAGCGAAGCAATCCAGACGTTGACACATGTGGCCCTGGATTGCTTCGTCGCCCTGTCGGGCTCCTCGCAATGACAGTATCAACGGGAATAGCCGACAAAGGGAGAGAATTGCCTATGACCATGCGCATTGACGCGTATACCCACTTTTTTCCGCAGAAATTCTTCGACAAGCTCAATGAGGTCGCCGGCGACTACAAAGACATGGGCAAGCGCGTGCGCTCGCTGCCGGCTCTGTACGATCTTGATGTGCGCAAGAAAATCGTCGACGGCCACAAGGATTATCAGCAGATCCTGTCCTATCCGCAGCCGCCGGTCGAACGTTTCGCCAAGACGCCTCGCGACATCGACGAGTTCTGCCGCATCATCAATGACGGCCTTGCCGAGCTGGTCGCCAAGGAAAGAGATCACTTTCCGGGCTGGGTCGCGCAGGTCTCGCTAGCCGCGGCCGACGCCGGGGTCGGCGAGGCGGAGCGCGCGCTCAAGAACGGCGCGCTCGGCGTGCAAATTTATACTAATGTCGCCGGCAAGCCGCTCGACCGGCCGCAATATGCGCCGTTCTGGAAAAAAATGAACGAACTCGGCGCGCCGATCTGGCTGCATCCGGCGCGCGGCGCCGAAATGCCGGATTACATCGACGAAGAGAAATCGCTTTACGAAATCTGGTGGACCTTCGGCTGGTCCTACGAGACCGCCTGCGCCATGATCCGGCTGGTCTATTCCAAGATCATGGATACTTATCCCAACCTGAAAATCATCACGCACCATTTCGGCGGCATCGTGCCGATGCTGGAAGGCCGCATCGGTCCGGGCAACGACGTCATGGGGTCGCGCACCACGGATGAGGATTACGTCGCGCTGCGCAAGAGCCTCAAGAAGCGGGTGCTCGATTATTTCAAGCAGGATTTCTGGGCCGACACCGCGGCCTTCACCGCGGTTCCCGCGACCAAGGCGGGCATGGAATTTTTTCCGATCGACAAGATCGTATTCGCGTCGGATTGCCCGTTCGATCCCGAAGGCGGGACGATGTATCCGCGTGAGACGCTGAATATCCTGGATTCGCTCAAGCTCGACAAGGCGACCGCCGAGAAGGTGTTCTACAAGAACCTCGAGGCTGTCACCGGCAAGAGGCTGGTGAAATAGGCGCTAATCCGCATCGCCAAAATCTCATTGCCGGACTTGGCCGGACTTGGCCCGATTTGGCCGGGCTCGGCAGGGCTTGCCCCGGCCATCCACATCTTGT
>Ga0193751_1001097_pt1 | contig 17974 bp, 18 predicted proteins | sample L1c2metaG_FD_143050 | JGI IMG/M metagenome (GOLD analysis project Ga0193751, IMG submission 143050) | Soil microbial communities from a riparian zone of the East river system, Colorado, United States - L1c2 | ecosystem: Environmental > Terrestrial > Soil > Riparian zone | place: USA: East River... | reverse complement strand
TCCTCACCTTCTTCACCGTCGCCACCGAGAGCGGGACCATCGAGCTCGCCTGGACCGACGACCACAACGAAACGCAGACGCAAAAAGCCGACATCGTGGTCGAATGATGCGAGCGGTCGTCGGCTCTGCCTACATCGTCATGGCCGGGCTTGTCCCGGCCATCCACGTCTTGGTTGCTGAGGCAAAGACGTGGATGGCCCGCACAAAGCCGGGCATGACGGGCTGAGAGACCGTCGACATGCGCGTCCGCGCCATTCGGGTCGGCGCCGCGGCTTTGCTGATGCTGTCCGGCACTGTCGCAGTCGTGTCGTCCGCCGAGATCCCGCCGGACGCGCGGCGATCGGGCACCGCCTTCATGAGCCGCGAGACCCAGGCCATGCAGGAGGACGATCGGGCCAATCCGGGCATGCTCACGGTGCTGGACGGCGAAGCGCTGTGGAAGGAGCAGGCCCGCGCCGACCAACCCTCCTGCGCCGGCTGCCACGGCGACGCCGCAACCAGCATGAAGGGCGTGGCGGCGCGCTATCCGGCCTTTGATGCGGCGCGCGGGCGGCCGATCGATCTCGAGCAGCGCATCAACCTGTGCCGCACCGACCATCAGCACGCGACGCCGCTGGGATGGGAGAGCCGCGAGCTGCTGGCGCTTGCCGCCTATGTGGCCAGGCAGTCGCGTGGCGTCGCCATCACGGCCGGAACCGACGAAGCGAGCCGGCCGTTCGTCGAGGCCGGGCGCGCGCTGTTCGACCGCCGCCAAGGGCAGCTCGATCTCTCCTGCGCCCAGTGCCACGACGACAACTGGGGCAAGCGGCTCGCCGGCAGCGTCATCCCGCAGGCGCACCCGACCGGATATCCGGAATACCGGCTCGAATGGCAGAGCATCGGCTCGCTGCAGCGGCGCCTGCGCGGCTGCATCGTCGGAACGCGGGCGGAGGCCTTCGCGTACGGCGCGCCCGAGCAGGTCGACCTCGAGCTTTATCTGATGTGGCGCGCCCGCGGCATGCCGATGGAAACGCCCGCGGTGCGGCCATGACCGAAATCACCCGCATCGACACGGTCTACGAGGGGTTCAGCCGCCTGCTGATCGCGACCATCGCGCTGCCGGGCGGTGAGACCATCCGGCGCGAGATCGAGGACCACGGCCGCGCCGTCTGCGTCCTGCCCTACGATCCGGCGCGCCGCACCGCGATCCTGGTGAGGCAGTTTCGCGCGCCGGTGTCCCACGCCGGCGGCGGCCCGAACCTGCTGGAGGCGGTGGCCGGCTCGATCGAGGACGAAGCGCCGGACGCCTGCGCCTATCGCGAAGCGCTGGAGGAAGCGGGCCTGCAGCTGCACGCGCTCGAGCACGTGGCGACCGCCTGGTCGATGCCGGGCGTTTCCACCGAGCAGATGGACCTCTATCTCGCCGCCTACGGGGAGGCCGACCGCGTCGGGGTCGGCGGCGGCGTGGCGGACGAGCACGAAGGCATCACCGTCGTCGAGCTGCCGCTCGCCGAGCTCGCCGCCATGGCGGACGCCGGACAGATCATGGACATGAAGACGCTGGCCGTGGTGCAGACCCTGCGGCTGCGGCGCCCGGACTTGTTCACAGATCAACCGAACAGCCCGACGGCCGCGTAGAACAGCGCGCCCATCACGGCGGTGGCCGGAAGCGTGACGATCCACGCGACCACGATGTTGTTGGCGACCCGCCAGCGCACGGCGGATTCGCGCCGCGCCGCCCCGACGCCGACGATCGCGCCCGTGATGGTGTGGGTGGTCGACACCGGAACCCCGAGCCAGGTCGCCAGAAACAGAGTCGCCGCGCCGCCGGTCTCCGCGCAGAAGCCCTGCACGGGCGTGAGCCGCGTGATGCGTGTCCCCATGGTGCGCACGATGCGCCAGCCGCCGACCAGGGTGCCGAGCCCCATGGCGGCCTGGCAGGTCAGCACCACCCAGAACGGCACGTAGAACGTCGACCCGAGGTGACCCTGGGAGAACAGCAGGACCGCGATGATCCCCATGGTCTTCTGGGCGTCGTTGCCACCGTGCCCGAGCGAATAGAGCGAGGCGGAGACGAACTGGAGAACCCGGAACCGCCGGTCGACCGCGAACGGGGTGTAGCGCCGGAACGTCCAGGAAACCGCCAGCACCAGCAGCATCGCCAGCACCAAGCCGAGCAATGGCGAGAGGACGATGGCGGCGGTCGTGGTGCCGAGCCCGCCCCACACGATGGCGGCGAGCCCGCCCTTGGCGGTTCCGGCGCCGACCAGCCCGCCGACCAGCGCATGCGAGCTGCTCGACGGAATGCCGAAGAACCACGTGATCAGGTTCCACACGATGGCGCCCATCAGCGCCCCGAACACGACCTGCGCGTCGACCACCGCGGCCGCCACGATGCCGGTCCCGACCGTCTGCGCGACGTGCAACCCGAAGAACAGGAAGGCGATGAAATTGAAAAACGCGGCCCAGCCCACCGCGTATCGCGGGCTGAGCACGCGGGTGGACACGATGGTGGCGATCGAATTGGCGGCGTCGTGCAGGCCGTTGAGGAAATCGAAGGCGAGCGCGACCGCGATCAACGCGATCAGCAGCGGCAGCCCGAGCGCGACCGTGTCCATGCCCCCCGCCCGCCGGTCACACGTGGTCGATGACGACGCTGCTGATCTGGTTCGCCACGTCGTCGAACCGGTCCACCACCTTCTCCAGATGATCGTAGACTTCGTTGCCGATGATGAACGCCATCGGGTCCGAGGTGCCGTGCTGCTGATAAAGCTCGCGCAGGCCGACGTCGTGCATCTCGTCGGTGCGTCCTTCGATCTGCGAGAGCTGCTCGGAAATGGTGCTCAGGCGCGCGGCTTCGTCGCTGATCGACTGCAGCAGCGGCATCGCCTCGCTGACCAGCCCGGCCGACACCACGATCGCGTCCGCCATCTCCTTCATGCGCGGGGTGAAGGTGCGCACGTCGAACAGCATGATGGTCTTGGCGGTCTTCTGCATCTGATCGATGGTGTCGTCCATGGACGTGATCAGGTCCTTGATATCGACACGGTCGAACGGCGTGATGAAGGTGCGGCGGACCGCGATCAGAACCTCACGGGTGACCTGATCCGCCTCATGCTCGCGATCCATCACCGCCTTGAAGCATTCGGCGGTGGCATCGCCGCCGTCGAGCATCCGGCGCAATGCCTCGGCGCCGGCAACCACGGTCCGCGAATGGTGGGCAAACAGCTCGAAGAAGCGTTCGTCCTTGGGCAGCAGCGCCTGGAACCATCCCAGCATGGATTTCCTCCGCGTTTCGCCGAACGGCGGGGCACCTCATGAGAACGAATTGACGGTGTTTAGGTTCGCCGCGGCTCCGATCTTTCCGGCCGCAGGGCGCCGGCCCCGGTCGGCACAGCGATTCGGCCCTTAATCCAAGGCAGTGTGCGCGCGGCGGGCGGGCGGGATCAAATCCGCTTGTGGATGACCGGCCGCTTCAACCGGCGGTGTCGCCGCGTCGGGCCCGGGCACTCCCGGCAGCCGCGCGGAACCGCAGCTTCAGCGCGACCCCGTCGCGGCTTGGCAGCACGCGCGGCGGCTCGGTGGGCGTGATCGCGACGCGAGCGAACAGGGTTTGCGTGAACGTCGCCAGCAGGCCGGCGAGCCGTGCCAGTCCGGCATCGTCGTTCACGTCCATCGTGAAACCGATGCCGCAGGCGGTGGCTGCCTGGACGAGGTCGACCGTGCCGTTGGTGTGGCTCGGCTGGCTGCCGGTCTCGCCGTAAAGCCCGTTGTCGAACACCACGATGGCGAGGTTCGCCGGCTTTTGCACGCCCACGGTCGCCAGCGCGCCGAGCCCCATCAGCGTTTCGCCGTCGCCGGTGATGACGGCGACGCGCCGGTTCGGCCGGGCAAGCGCGATGCCGAGTCCGACCATGGCGGCGCCTCCCATGGCGCCCCAGAGATGGAAGTTGCGGTCGTCGTCCTTGACCGAGGCGACGTCGTAGGTGGGCGAGCCCAGGCCGGAGACGATGAGGAGATCGTCGCGGCGGTTCGCCAGCAGGGCCGCGATGGCGTGACGGCGCTCCAGCATCACTTCACCCAGACCTTGCGGCCGATCAGCCGTTGGGCGAGCACGATCGCGACCGCGATATCGCCCCCGAACGCCAGATCGATTGCCGCCGCCGCCACGTCGGCAACCTCTTCGGCACGCTCGACCCGATAGCAGTGCACGTCGGCGAGCCGCAGCACCGGCTCGACGATCGAGCCCATGGCCACCTGCCACGGATTGAACTCGGCCCACTCGCCCCGCATGGTGACGATCATCACCAGCGGGAAGCGGCAGCTCGTGATGAGGGAGAGCATGTTGATGCAGTTGCCAACCCCGCTGCTCTGCATCAGCAGCGCCGCGCGCTGGTCGCCGAGCCAGGCGCCGGCGGCGAGCGCGACGCCCTCCTCCTCCGTGGTCAGCACCACGTGGCGGATCGCCGGGTCGGCCGCGCACAGCTCGATCAGTCGCGCGTGGCCCGCGTCCGGCACATAACCGACCTGCCGGACGTCCGCGGCCTTGAGCACCGCGAACAGCTGGTCCGGCCAATCGGGCTCGGCGACGCGCTCGCTTGCGGTCAATGCAGATGCTCCCGGGTCGATCGCCGGGCGATGGGCCGGCGCAAAGGTGTGCCAACCTAGATCGCGGCCGGTCCGTTCGGCAATCCCAGTCTTCAAGAGGCGGCTTGATCGTTGGCTGAAAGAGAACGTTCACTTGGTTACCAGAGAGCTGCCTGATGGGCCGAACAATGTGGCCGTGGTGGAGCAAAAAGAGACGCTCCCGCTGGCGTTCCAAGTCGAGGCCGGCGCCTACATCAATGCCATCCGAAGCAGTCTTGATATTCTCGCCGTCACGCTTGCTAACCGCCACTGTCGAGCACTTGTTGATGCTGCTTATTTTCCCGTCGCTAAGAGTGCAGCGTTCTTTGCCGCTGGGCAGTACAAAGGCGCCAAATTCGTAAGGGCGCTCCCAGAGAAGGAAAGAGCTGTCATCGAATTTTTGAGGCCCTACAAGGGAGGGAACAATCTTCTTTACCCGCTCCACAACCTCGACATTGTGCGAAAGCATCAAAGGCTGTTGGGCGTCGAGGTCCAACCCCAGATGTTTATCGTTTCTGGCTGGGGCGATACGGTCAATGCGTTCACTCCGGTAGCCAGAGGATGGATTCGCAGCGGGCAAGACGAAATCGTAATTGGTTTCGTGGCCAAAAATGCGGCAGAGAAGTCTTGCATTCGTCTCACCACGCAAGTGAGCCTGGGCGAGCCCGCGTACCTCCCATACCGAGAGGTTATTACGACGCTGTACGATTTCGCGAGAATGGCAAAAGCAATCATTCAGGAGTTCGAGTAATCCGCACCAGACTTGAGATGAAGTGCCATATGAAAGGCTTGTGTGCGACAACGCGGCCGCTTGCCTCGCCTTCCGACCGGGTCGCGAAGAGGAATAGGAGCGCGTTAGAGACGACGCGCCTTGGAATCGCTCAACTTATTTATACTTGTTTATTATCAAGTAGGAGTTGTATCGTCCCTTCTTGTAACAAATCTTTTGGCGGGGGTGGCGATGGCAAATCCATTATTGGTGTTCAGAGTGGGCTCTATGAAAAGCTACGACGGCCCAGGAGAGATTTCGGGCGGAGGCTCATATGTCACAAAGCATCGTCGAGGCGGAGAAATGTGGAATTTTCTCCCGAGCGGAGGTCGTTATTATGGATATGTAATGACGCGGCATGCTTCTGGGCTCGACTTGAATCGAATAGCGCCGAAGCCTAAAGGCAAGTGGCGCATCAACGACGAATTGGAGAATGTCGACATCGTTTTTATTGCCAAGCGACCGGGGCAATATCAGGCCGTAGTGGGGTGGTATAAGAACGCGACCGTATTTCATAAGACGTATCGGAAGAGACCTAATCCTCACGAAACGAAAACTTGGAGAAAAATCAGTTACGTTTGTGAGGCTACTGACACATATCTCCTTTCAGAGAACGACCGCACTGAGACCGTTCCGTTTGCGCCAACGCACGGAGCGGGATACCCGGGCCATTCCAACGTGTGGTACGGATCAGAAGAAACGGATCGTGGCGCGCAGTTAGTGAGGCGGCTTCGGAGGTACATCGGCTCTTACAGTACCAAGAAAGCGTCAGTAAGCCACCAGCAGGGAGAAGTGAAAACTAACCGAGGGGTACCAAAGTGGCCTGATAAAAAGACGATCCTGGCAGTAGAAGCGAAATCGATGGACGCAACTGAGCGGCTTTTTCAGGCTGCCGGATACGTGATCAAGAGAGTGCACACTGACTACTACGGTTCGGATATGACCGCTCAGAGAGGCAACGAAATCCTTCAGCTTGAGGTGAAAGGGCACATTGGAGATGTTATCCACTTTGAGTTAACTCCCAACGAATACGAGAAAATGCAGAAGTTGCACAAGACATACCGTATATGTGTGGTCCGACGTGCGTTGGAGAGCAGTTCTGTCGAGGTTTACGTGCCGAAGTTGAGTCGGACAGATTCGTGGCAATTAAGAGATCTAGCAGGCAAAACGGTGCTTTCGCTCGGTGAGCGCGTCGCCGCGCGGGCAAGTGAACTTAAATGATAACGTCGCAACTACTATTCATCTTTCAAGGCTGAGCATAGCTCGTCCCGATGCGCCTACGAACTTGCCGCCATTAGAATATGCGCAATGCTTGTTGCTCGACCTCGTCCTTGATGTATTTGGACAGGCCTTGGCGAGTGCCGAAATTGACCTCGATCTCGGGGAGGGCGTCGCGGACGGCGTAATAGCTGCCCATCAGTTCGTCGAAGCCGAACGTCCGTCCGGGGGTCTTGTCGACGAACACGTCGACATCGGACTGCGGGCCGGCATCGTCCCGGGCGTAGGAACCGAACAGGTAAAGCGCTGCCACGCCATGGGCCCGGAGCGCGGGCTCGACGGCTTTGAGTTGCGTAATGAGTTCGGCACGCTTCATTGCCGTATCCTATCGCGGTTTGCGCCCGGCGTCAGCCTGTACCCGCAGGACGGGTTTGGGTTTTGGCCCAATCGACAGAGGCGTAGGCGTGTTGCAAATCGTCGCTCATCCTGATTTTCCGCGAGTGGCGCGATATTTTCTCACGACACCGCTCCACGTACACAAACCGACGACCACAAAGGGCTACAAGCGGCGAAAGAAATCCGCTTCCGGAAGGCCAACATCCGCCGGCCCTTCTGCTCAAGCGTTCGCCTCCGAACGTGAGGCACTTGCTCTATGCTCTTGGGAGCCCCTCGCCAATCTCCCCCTTAGCGGCGGGCGGAGAACTTTCCCCGGAGCAGACCGCCGACGACCTGCCCAGCTTGGTAGCCGGCAAGAGTAGTCATGACGGGGGCAAGCCTTCGCATGGCTGCTTCGAGCACCCCACGGCTCTCATCAAGGGTGAGCACCCCTTATCGAAGAGCGCCTGAATTAGAGCGCTGGCGATAGCGCCGCCAGCGAGAGCGGTTCCCTGGGCGATGGTTTCGTTATCAGCCATCAAAATTCTGCCTGTCGGAAGGTTTGCCGCCAGAAGCGATTCTGCGCGTCAAGTATACAATCGCCTCAGGGAAGGATGGCCCGGATTACGCTTCCGCTCCATCCGGGCTACAGGTCTTGCCTTCCCCCCGCTCCTCTGCGCTTAAATCCCGCCCTTCGGCAGGGGTCTTGGGGCAGCATGGACCATCGTCTGGGCGTCGATATCGGCGGCACCTTCACGGACGTGGCGCTCGACAGCGGCTCCCGCCGCTACACCGCCAAGGTGCTGACCACGCCGGCGGCGCCCGAGCGCGGGGTGATCGCGGCGATCCGCACCGTGCTCGACCAAGCGCGGGTGCCGGCGTCGGCGCTCTCCATCATCATCCACGGCACCACGCTCGCCACCAACGCGCTGATCGAGCGCAAGGGTGCCCGCACCGCGCTCATCACCACCCACGGCTTTCGCGACACCATCGAGATCCGCCACGAGAACCGGTTCGAGCAGTACGACGTCGGCATCGACCTGCCGCCGCCGCTGGTGCCGCGCCGGCTGCGCCTGACCGTCAACGAGCGCATCGACGCGCACGGCCGCGTGCTCACCCCGCTCGACGAGGCGGACGTGGGGCGCGCCATGGACGAGATCGAGCGGCAGAAGGTCGAGGCGGTGGCGGTGGGCCTGCTGCACAGCTTCACCGAGCCGCGCCACGAAAAGCGCATCGGCGCCATGCTGGCGCAGCGGCTGCCGCGGGTGGCGGTGACGCTCTCGTGCGAAGTCTCGCCGGAAATGCGCGAGTACGAGCGCTTTTCGACCGCCTGCGCCAATGCCTACCTGCAGCCGCTGATGGCGACCTACGTCGCCAACCTGCGGCGCGACCTCGACGCGGCCGGCATCGGGTGTCCGCTGTTCCTGATGCTGTCAGGCGGCGGCCTGACCACGGTCGAGACCGCGATTCGCTTTCCGGTGCGCCTCGTCGAGTCGGGCCCCGCCGGCGGCGCCATCTTCGCCGGCCACATCGCCCGCCAGCGCGGGCTCGACCAGGTGATCTCCTTCGACATGGGCGGCACCACCGCCAAGATCTGCCTGATCGACGCCTTCAAGCCGCAGACCAGCCGCGTGTTCGAAGTCGCGCGCATGTACCGGTTCAAGAAGGGCAGCGGGCTGCCGCTGCGCATCCCGGTGATCGAGATGGTGGAGATCGGCGCGGGCGGCGGCTCGATCGCGCGGGTCGACCGCATGAAGCGCATCGGCGTCGGTCCGGACAGCGCCGGCGCCGAGCCGGGGCCCGCCTGCTACGGGCGCGGCGGCACCGAGCCGACGGTCACCGACGCCGACCTGGTGCTCGGCCGCATTGACCCGGCGGCATTCTCGGGCGGGCGCATGCGGCTCGACACCGCGGCGGCGCAGGCGGCGATCGAGCGCGGCGTCGGGCAGCCGCTCGACCTCGCGCCCATGCTGGCGGCACTGGGCTTGAGCGAAATGGTCGACGAGAACATGTCGAATGCCGCGCGGGTGCACGCGATCGAATGCGGCAAGGACGCGCGCGGGCGCGTGCTGATCGCATTCGGCGGCGCGGCGCCGCTGCATGCGTGCCGGGTGGCCGAGAAGCTCGGCATGGACCGCATCCTGGTTCCGACCAGCGCCGGCGTCGGCTCCGCGGTCGGCTTCCTGCGGGCGCCGATCGCCTACGAGATCGTGCGCAGCCGCCTGCAGAAGCTTTCGAGCTTCGATCGGGCCGATGCCAACGCGCTCTATGCCGAAATGCGTGCCGAGGCCGAGGCGATCGTGCGCCGCGGCGCCCCCGACGCGCCGCTCGAGGAGGAGCGCCACGCCTTCATGCGCTATCGCGGCCAGGGCCATGAGGTGATGGTGCCGCTGCCGGTCGTGCGCTACGGCGAGGGCGACGGCGCGCGCATCGCCGACGCGTTCGCGGCGGCCTACCGGGCGCTCTACAGCCGCGCCATCCCGGGCGTCGACATCGAGGTGGTGAGCTGGGCGCTGGCGTTGCGCGCACCGGCCGACGTCGCCCTGGAGGCGGCGCAATCCACGGAGCCGCATGTCCCGCAGCCGGTCGGCCGCCGCCCGGTGTTCGATGCCGGGCGCGGCGAGGCGATCGAGGTGCCGGTCTATCGCCGCCCCGACCTGCGGCCGGGGGCGCAGATCGACGGCCCCGCCCTCATCGTCGAGGACGAGACCTCGACCTTGGTGAGCCCCGCCTTCGACGCGAGCGTCGACGGCTACGGCTATATCGAGCTGCGGCGGCAACGGTAGCTTGTCGGTCGCACTATTCGGGCTTGGGTCTGGTGTGGGTGGCCCAAAACTGGATGCCGACCAGGGGGCAAATTTGACAAAAGATCAAAAGACCAACTCCGCATTGAGGCAATAGACAAGCATAGGTCATTATTTTCCGCGTCGCCCGCGCTGTAAAGGATTTGGAACACGGCCAATCTATAGAGCAGTCAGCCGATATATCGTTGCAGCCCTGTTGGACTCGTGAGTGCCAAAGGCCTCAAAGAGGGGAAAAGTCGACTGTCCCCAGTGTGGCCGACGAGCAACAGGTTGCAGAAAAATTTACTGCAAATTGGCGTTTGATCGCTCGGCGTCTTGACAGGCGCGAGCTCTCAACCTCTGATTTAGGCGGGAATAGGGGGCGAACATGTCTAGCATTCGAAAAATCGGGGCAATTCTCGCGGCGACTATGAGCGCTGTCGGCTGTGCTTATCTTCCACAAGTTAATGCCGAACGCAGGGTCGAGGTGAGCGACATTAAGGCGGTGGTGGAATGCGAAGTCGTTGCCGCAGTTCGTGCTCTCGGCCCCTCTATCTTCACCCTCGGAAAATGGGACGTAAAGTCAACCCTAGATCTCACCCTTGTCGAAGATATCACTGCCGACGGAAAAATTGTTTGGACCATTCCGGTCGCCAACCCGCTAACGCCCAGCGCGAACGTTGAACATAAGAAGACCAGCACAGCCCATGTAGAATTTATTACGATCATACGTGAAGCAATGAAAGGCCGCGCGGGCGCGTGCGTACCACAACTCGATCCGTCTGAAACGAGCCTTGGATTGGCCGCTTGGATAGAAGCCACTTTTTTGGCCATTGGCAAAGACCATCATGGCGGTCTTAGTTATACTGTCATTTTCGAGGTTACCATGGGGGCAGGTACGCGTTTTGGCTTCGCGTTTACTCGCGTTCCCGTGACTGGGGACGTGGGTGCAGTTGCCACACGCACTGGAACCAACCAGTTGGTTGTTAGCGTTAGTCCGCACATTGACCCGCCTCCAGAAAAACCCATGGAGGTTGTGATTGTCGGTGACAAACGGGACGGAACGACCGTCAAGAGCGCCCCGACCAGGAATTACAGTAGGCGTGAGCAAATCCTGATGAATCCGCTCGGAAACCAAATGTTACGGCAACAGGCGCCCGTTCGGCTGCTGCCCGGTACAACGCTGCCTGTGCGATAACATAGCACCTGACCAGATGATGCTTTGAGTTGGCAGGACAAAGATGCTGTGACTGTCGTTGGGGGTTGATCAAGAAACTTGACGTTTCTGGGCCAATAGCTGAACAACTTTTGATTTCATTTACGCTAGACATCGCCGGGTGCGTTTGGATTTGCCACACTATCACGGACGGGTCCCGGATTTGCGGCGCGTCACTTCGTGTGCGCCTGCGGGCTCCGGTGTCAGGGACAAGGGCATCACGACATTGAACTCGCCAGACCCACCCGATAGGCTTAAGCCCACATGGTCGCCCGCCCGAACGCCGCGCTGTCGCAGATCCACACCCAGATCATGTGGAGCCGCCTGATCGCGGTGGTCGAGGAGCAGGCGCAGACCCTGATGCGCACCGCGTTCAGCACCTCGGTGCGCGAGGCCGGCGACCTCTCGGCCGGGGTATTCGACGCGCGCGGGCGCATGCTGGCCCAGGCGGTGACCGGCACGCCCGGCCACGTCAATTCCATGGCCAACGCGGTCACGCATTTCCTCGACGCCTATCCGCTCGCCGGCATGCGGCCGGGCGACCATTACATCACCAACGATCCCTGGCTGACCTGCGGGCACCTGCACGACCTCACCGTGGTGTCCCCGACCTTCCTCGACGGGCGGCCGGTCGGCCTGTTCGCCTGCACGGTGCACGTGGTCGACATCGGCGGGCTCGGCATGGGGCCGGACGGCCGGCAGGTGTTCGAGGAGGGACTGGGGATCCCGATCATGCCGCTCGCCCGCGAGGGCGTGATGAATGAGGACCTGCTGCGCATCGTGCGCGCCAACGTGCGCGAGCCGCTGCAGGTCGAAGGCGACATCTACGCGCTCGCCGCCTGCAACGACGAGGGCGGGCGGCGGTTGATCGAGATGATGCGCGAGTTCGAGATCGCGCACCTCGAAACCCTGGGCGAGACGATCTTCGAAACCTCGCGCGAGGCGACGCTCGACGCCATCCGGGCGCTACCGAAGGGCGAGTACCGCAACCGGCTGACCATGGACGGCTACGACAAGCCGCTCACGCTCGCGGCTGCCATGACGATCGGCGACGACGGCATCCACGTCGACTACGCCGGCACCTCGCCGGCGAGCAGCCACGGCATCAACGTCGTGCTGAACTACACGCTCGCCTACACGGCCTTCGGGGTGAAATGCCTGGTGGCACCGGAAGTCCCCAACAACGCCGGATCGCTCGCACCCATCACGGTGAGCGCGCCGGAGGGCTGCGTCCTCAACGTGCCGCGCCCGTTCCCGGTGGCGGCGCGACACACGGTCGGCCACATGCTGCCCGACCTGGTGTTCGGCTGCCTCGAGCAGGTGCTGCCCGGCGGCGTGCCGGCGGAGGGCGCGTCGTCCCTGTGGAACCCGCAGATCAACGGCGGCGGCTCGATCGTCGACGAGCTGCCGGCGGGCGTCGATCCGGCCGACCTGCCGAGCTGGAGCTCGGTGATCTTCCATTGCGGCGGCGCCGGCGCGCGGCCCGACAAGGACGGGCTCAGCGTCACGGCGTTCCCAAGCGGCGTGCGCACCATCCCGATCGAGGCGACCGAAACGATCGCCCCGGTGCTGTTCCGCCGCCGCGAGTTCCGCGAAGGTTCGGGCGGCGCCGGCGAGTTCCGCGGCGGGCTCGGGCAGGTGATCGAGATCGGCGGCGCCGACGGCCTGCCGGTGAGCCTGCTGTGCAATTTCGAGCGGGTGAAGAATCCGGCGCGCGGGCGCCAGGGCGGACAGTCCGGCGCGGCCGGCCGAGTGGGATTGCTGTCGGGCCGGTCGATCCGGCCGAAAGGGCGGCAGACCGTCCCGCCCGGCGACTTCCTGCGGCTCGAGCTGCCGGGCGGCGGCGGCCACGGCGCGCCGCGCCGGCGCGATCCCGTCATCGTCGCCGCCGACGTCGCCGACGGGCTCGTCTCGCGCGAGCGGGCCGCGCAGGACTACGGCGTCGTGCTCGGACGCGACGGCACGGTCGATCGCGCGGCGACGCAACGGTTGCGCGCGGAATGAACGCCCACGCAGAAAATATCCGACCGCCATATCGAGGAGAAGCGAAGATGAAGCGTATGTTTGGAGCCGGTGTCGCGATCGTTGCGGCATCGCTTGCGTTTGCCGGCGGCGCCGCCGCCCAGGAAACCGTGAAGGTCGGCGGGCTCTTTCCGCTCAGCGGCAACGCCGCGAGCGCCGGCGCGCAGACCAAGGCCGCGGTCGAGCTGGCGGTCGAGATCATCAACGGCCAGCACCCGGACGTGAAGGGCATTGCCGGAGCCGGATTGCCCGGACTCAAAGGCGGCAAGATCGAGCTGGTGCCGGCGGATCACCAGGGCAACCCGTCGACCGGCCAGAGCCAGGCGCTGCGCCTGATCCAGCAGGAAAAGGTCGCGGCGATCATCGGCGCCTACCATTCGTCGGTGACGTTCGCGGCGACGCAAATGGCCGAGCGCTACGGCGTTCCATGGGTGGTGGGCGATTCGGTCGCCTCGAACATCACCGGGCGCGGCTTCAAATACGTGTTCCGCGTCACGCCGATCGCCACCGACTTCGCCTACAACTACATGAAATTTCTCAGCGACGTGAAAGCCCAGGGACAGCCGGTGAAGAGCCTGGGGGTCGTCTACGAGAACACCGACTACGGCACCTCGGTTTCCGACACGCTGCGCAAAGCCATCAAGGAAAACGGCTTCGAGCTGGTCGCCGACATTCCCTACAGCGCCAACACCACCGACGTGTCCTCGCAGGTGCTGCAGCTCAGGGACAAGAAGCCCGACGCGGTGGTCTTCATCTCATACACCCCCGACGCCATTCTCTACATGAAGACGCTCAAGCAGCTCGACTATCGGCCGCCGATCGCGATCGCCGATGACGCCGGTTTCTCCGACCCGGCCTTCATCAAGAACGTCGGCACGATCGCGCAAGGCATGATGAATCGCAGCGCCTGGGACGTCGGCAAGCCCGGCAGCGTCACCGCCAGGATCAACGAGCTGTTCAAGGCCAAGACCGGCTACGAGCTCGACGACACCAGCGGCCGCAACATGCAGGCGATGTTCGTGCTGGCCGACGCGATCAACCGCGCCGGCTCCGGCAAGCCCGACGCCATCCGCGACGCGCTGAAGGCGACCGACCTCAAGCCCGAGCAGCTGATGATGGGCTACCGGGGCGTGAAGTTCGACGACACCGGCCAGAATGTGCTCGCCGCCACCTACCTGATCCAGCTGCAGGGCGACCAGTACGTCGCCGTGTGGCCGGCCCAATCGGCGACCGCCAAGCTGCGGATCCCGTACAAGGGGTGGTGAGTGATGGGGAGTTTCCCGCTTCCCCAGTCGTCATGGCCGGGCTTGTCCCGGCCATCCACGTCTTTGAGCTGTGACGATGTCCAAGACGTGGATGCCCGGCACAAGGCCGGGCGTGACGCCGTGGCGCCATGACGGTCATCCAGGTCATCGTCGGCGGGCTCCTGCTCGGTGCCGTCTATGCGCTGTTCTCGTCGGGCCTGACGCTGATCTGGGGCATGATGAACGTCATCAACTTCGCGCACGGCGAGTTCGTCATGATCGGGATGTATCTCGCGTTCCTGATCGTGACCTACCTGCACGGCGGACCGCTGGTGTTCGGGCCGGCGGCGGCGGTGCTCCTGTTCCTGTTCGGCATCGTCGTCTACTACAGCCTGATCCGCCACGTGATGCGCGGCCCGATGCTGGCGCAAATCCTCTCGACCTTCGGGCTCGCGTTGCTGATCCGCTACCTGGCGTTCTGGCTGTTCAGCGCCAACTTCAAGACGCTGCCGGATGACCTGTTGCCGGGCGTGTTCAACGTCGGCGGCATCCTGATCGGCGTGCCGCAGCTCGTCTCCGGCATCGTCGCGATCGTGCTCACCATCGGGCTGCACCTGCTGCTCACCCGCACCGCCGTCGGCAGCCAGCTTCTCGCCGTCGCCGAGGACCGCGAGGCCGCGATGCTGATGGGCATCCGTCCGGACCGCATGCAGGCGATCGCCTGGGGCCTGTCGGGCGCCGGCGCCGGCATCGCCGGCGCGCTGATCGCGACCTTCTATTACATCTCGCCGACGGTCGGGGAATCGCTGGCGCTGACCGCCTTCGTGGTGGTGGCGCTCGGCGGCTTCGGCAGCGTGCCGGGCGCGCTCGCGGCCGGCCTCGCGATCGGCGTCATCCAGTCCCTGTCCGCCTACCTGCTCGGGCCGGTGTACAAGGACATCGTCGTCTACGGCCTGTTCGTCGCCATCCTGTGGGTGCGGCCCGAGGGCCTGTTCGGAAAGGCCGGCGCATGATCCTCGTCGGCGTCGTGCTGGCCGCTTTTTTCCTGCTCTATCCGTGGCTGCTGGCGGACGACTTCTACGGCCGCATGGGCGCCGACGTGCTGCTGGCGGCGATCGGCGCCTCGGCGTGGAACATCCTCGGCGGTTACGCCGGCCAGATCTCGGTCGGCCATGCGGTGTTCTTCGGCATCGGCGCCTATCTGCCGCTGCTGGCGTTCACCCACCTCGGGCTGCCGCCGGTCGCCGGCGTGCCGCTCGCCATCGTGATCAGCCTCGGGGTCGCGGTGGTGATCGGGCTGCCGACGTTCCGCCTGCACGGCCATTATTTCTCCATGGCGACGATCGCGGTCGCCGAGCTGATCCGCATCTCCATCAGCAATTGGGACTACGTCGGCGCGGCGACCGGCCTGATGGGCCCGGCGGTGTCGCGCACCTGGCTCGACCTCTCGTTCCGCAGCCCGATCCCCTACTATTATCTGTTCCTCGCGGTGCTCGCCTGCCTGCTGCTGCTGACCTGGCACCTGCAGCGCAGCCGCATGGGCTACTACTGGCGCGCCATCCGGGCGGGCGAGCGGCCGGCGCGCAGCCTCGGCGTGCCGGTCAGCCGCTACAAGCTCTACGCGCTGCTGCTCTCCGCCGCCTTCACGTCGCTCGCCGGCTCGCTCTATTCGCTGATGGTCGGCTACATCGATCCGGAAAGCGGCTTCGGCATATTGCGCTCGGTCGAGATGATCATCATCGCGGCGTTGGGCGGCGCCGGCACCCTGTTCGGGCCGCTGCTCGGTGCCGTCATCCTGATCCCGCTGCAGACCGGCACCAACTCCCTGTTCGGCGGCGGCGGCTCCGGCCTCACCTACATCCTCTACGGCGGCATCATCGTGGTCCTGGCGCGGTTCGAGCCGGGCGGCCTCCTCGACCTGTGGCGGCGCACCTCGCAGCGCTGGTCGCGCTGGCGTGAGAAAGCTGCGGTCGGCCATGCTGCTTAGCGCCCGCGAGGTGACGCGCAGCTTCGGCAGCTTCGTGGCGCTGGCGGGCGCGAGCCTCGACGTCGGTGAGGGCGAGATCGTCGGGCTGATCGGGCCGAACGGCGCCGGCAAGTCCACCTTCTTCAACTGCGTCGCCGGCGACGTTCCGCCGACGTCCGGCCGGATCGTCTTTTCCGACGTCGACGTGACCCACGCGAGCGCGTCCGCCCACGCCCGGCTCGGCATCGGCCGCACCTTCCAGGTGCCGGCGACGTTCGAGGAAATGTCGATCCTCGACAACGTGATGGTGGGCGCGTTCCTGCGCCATCACCATCGCGGCGAAGCACGGGCGGCGGCGCTCGACGTGATCGAGTTCACCGGCCTCAAGGCGCTCGCGCAGGCGCCGGCCAAGAGCCTGGGCACGCCGGGCCGCAAGCGGCTGGAGATCGCGCGCGTGCTCGCCACCGAGCCCAAGCTGCTGCTGCTCGACGAGGCGCTCGCCGGGCTCACCCCGGGGGAAATCCAGGACGCGATCGCGCTGGTGCGGCGCATTCACGCCAAGGGCGTCACCATCGTGATCGTCGAGCACATCATGGAGGTGATCCTCACGCTCGCCGAGCGCGTGCTGGTGTTCAACCAGGGCCTGACCATCGCCAGCGGCAAGCCGCGCGAGGTGGTCAACGACCCGGCCGTGATCGAGGCCTACCTGGGACGCCGCCACGCGCGTGACCCCGGAGCGCATGCGCCGTAGCGCATGATCCGGAAAAGTGGGAACCGGTTTTCCGAAAAGATCATGCGCCAGCAAAAAGATTCTCCGCTCCTGAGCGTGCGCAACCTGGAGGTCCGCTACGGCGACCTGGTCGGGCTCGCCGACGTGTCGCTCGACGTGGCGGAAGGCAGCGTCGTCGCGCTGCTCGGCTCGAACGGCGCCGGCAAGACCACCACGCTCAACGCGATCGCCGGGCTGGTGCGGGCGAGCCGCGGCCATATCGCCTGGATGGGCGGCGAGATCAGCCAATTGCCCGCCTACGCCGTGGTGGCGCGCGGCCTCACCCTGTCGCCGGAAGGCTGGCGCCTGTTCACCCAGCAGACCGTCGAGCAGAACCTGCGGCTGGGCGCGACGCCGCTCGCCGACAAGACGCGGGTGCCGGCGCAGCTCGAGCGGGTGTTCTCGCTGTTCCCGCGCCTCGCCGAGCGGCGGCGCCAGCGTGCCGGCACGCTGTCGGGCGGCGAACGGCAGATGCTGGCGCTCGGCCGCGCGCTGATGAGCGACCCCAAGCTGCTGATGCTCGACGAGCCGAGCCTCGGGCTCGCGCCGGCGATCGTCGAGACCCTGTACGACAAGCTGATCGAGCTGCACCGCGGCGGCCTCACCCTGCTGCTCGCCGAGCAGTCGGTGCCGCTGGCGCTGGAAATCGCCGACTACGCCTACGTGCTGCAGACCGGCCGCACCGTCCTCGAAGGCACGGCCCGCGCCCTGGAGAACGACCCGCAGGTGCAGAAGATTTACCTCGGCATCGCGGGGGAGACGGCGGAGGAGCTTCCTGCGCCGTAATTAGGCTGGGCGGGCGCGGCGCGCACCGTCTTCACCTCTCCCCTCCGGGGCTAATATCGACACAGATGTTGCAGTGCGATTCAAGGGGTTTGGGGCAATTTTCGAATCCAAATCCGCCGCGCTGCGCAATTTTAGAATCGAGAGTTTCGAGGAGCTGCTCTGCGGGCCTCGATCGCCTTGCCGCGGCGGAATCCGGCATGATTCTGTGTGAGCCATCGCGA
>Ga0193751_1001096_pt1 | contig 17984 bp, 12 predicted proteins | sample L1c2metaG_FD_143050 | JGI IMG/M metagenome (GOLD analysis project Ga0193751, IMG submission 143050) | Soil microbial communities from a riparian zone of the East river system, Colorado, United States - L1c2 | ecosystem: Environmental > Terrestrial > Soil > Riparian zone | place: USA: East River... | reverse complement strand
GCCGCGCACAGTTCGCTCAAGCGCTGCTCCGGACTTACTCCGGGGGGAAGTACCTGCAGATGCCGCCAGAAATCAACGGCATCTTTGCCAATTTTGCCGTTGTCTTGCTTCCAAGCGGGAACCAATTCGACCGGATCGGCCACGTCATTCACCCCTACAGCACGCCCGAATGCCTACACACCGCAAGCCGAAATGGCAATTATGGGAAGCAATTTGCGCGTTGCGTGCGGCTCCACGACGACCAACTCAATGCGGCAAACTTCAGGAGAAATCGAACGCCTTTAACGGCGACGATCCGGCAAACACCTATCCAAACAGAGATTGGCAACGAGCCAGGCCGCTTGATGAAGTTCAACCGCCTACTTCAATTGCAAGGGGAGACCCCGCGGACGTCTGATCACTCGCCGCAGCCATCGCCGCCCGACTGAAATATCTCATGTTAAAGGCAACCGAAACGCGCTCGATATCTCCCAGGTTCGGGTATACCCAATGGTAGAGAAAAGAAGGGAAAATCATCAGCATGCCGGCCCGAGGACTGATGTTGAATCTGTCTTGGAAGCAACTGGCGCCGTCAATCCGAGATGGATAGGGACGTGGGTCAAGGAATTGGAAGAGTCCGCTTTGCGGGGCGGAATTGGGAGGTATATTAACGTAGTACGTACCTGACAATCTGGAATTCGAACCAGAATGAGTATGCGGCGCATTGAAAGCGCCTAGCGGATTGACGTTTATCCAACCGTCAAAATGTAGCTGCACCGCATTGAAGTCGAAGTTGGGCGCGAGATGCAAGACCGTCATGCGCAAGGCTTCCATGATATGCTTGCGCAGCGCGACGCATCCAGGTTCAGTACGAGCGAAAAAATCCTTTTTCGACTGCCAGCCGCCGCGATTGCTTGCCGATACACCAGGCGACTCGGCACGCATCGCCGCGGCCTCCTCAAGAATTTGCCGATTCAGCGCCTCGCAATCGGCGATTTCAAAAAAGAGAATGGGCGAATAGAAGATTGCGTCCATTCGAGAAAAGGCGACCTTACTCATGGATGTTCCTGCGTCGGGATAAATCCGGGCTTCCCCTTCAACAGATGCCCCTACTCTTCGCCACCTTTTATCAGAAATGCCGGCTGCGGACCAAGCGGCGATTGAGGTCAGCGGGTAGAGTTGCAGCGCTGCATTTTGCGACCCCCCACCACTCCTGCGCGCTCAAAACTGCAGCCGATTGTCCCCTGTCCCTGCAGCCTCGCTCGGCAGAGATTTCCCGCTGCCTTTGAGAGATCATCATGATGGACGAAGCTTTCGCCACATGGCAAAAACCGCATAGCCAAGGTCCTGAGCCCCTAATCTGCATGAAAGCTTCGGTTGTAATCCCGGTTTACAACGGTCACCGCTACCTGCGCGAGGCCATAGACAGCGTAGTTGCTCAAACCTATGGGAACATCGAGATCATCGTTGTAAATGACGGTTCTAACGATGGAGGAAAAACGCGAAATATTGCAAAGAGCTACGGTTCAAAAATCCGCTACATTGAGCAGGCCAATCGAGGCGTAGCCGGAGCGCTGAATGCCGGCCTCTCTGCGATGACCGGTGAGATCTTTTGCTGGCTGAGCCACGATGACATTTATCGGCCGGCAAAAATAGAGCGGCAGGTAGAGTTTTTTAAGCGGCTTGGGCGCGACGATGTCATTCTGTTTTCAAATTATGCTTTGATCGACGAGGACGGTCGTATTACTGGCCAAGTCGCCATGGAGACCGTGATTGGTGATAAACCCCAATTGGGCCTCCTGCGCGGTTGCATCAACGGCTGCACAACGTTTGTACCGAAGAAAATCTTCGAGGAGGTCGGGCCCTTCAACGAAACCTTACGCTTCACACAAGACTATGAGATGTGGAAGCGAATATCCGCCCGGCATTCGTTCATCTTCATGCCGGATGTCTTGGTCAACTATCGCACGCACCGGGAGCAGGGTTCTCGGGACAGAGCTGCCACGGAAGAAGCCAACAAGCTGTGGATCAGCCTAATCGATGACACCACAGTATATGATCGTGCCGATGTTGCCGGCAGCTCGCTGCGGTTCTTTCAGAGCCAAGCCGAGTTCCTCGCAGGCACTCCTTATAGTGTTGCCACGGCCCACGCATGGCGACGCGCAGCGGATTGCGTCAACGCGACCAAAGTGAGCGTGGTGATTCCGTTCTTTAATGAGATTGGAGCGACAAAGCGCGCGCTGCTGAGCGTCCTCGCGCAAACCCATCGAAACCTGGAGATCATTGCGATAAACGATGGGTCTACTGACGATTTGACAGACCTCAATCGTATTGCGGCCACAGATCCGCGGGTGCGCATTTTGCACAAACCCAATGGCGGGCCTGGATCAGCGCGCAATCTTGGTATGCAGGCTTCGACCGGCGAGTACCTGGCATTTCTCGACTGTGATGATGCGTGGCAGCCGGAGAAACTCGCAGTACAAATTCGCAAAATGCAAGAAACCGGTCATGTTTTTTCTCATACATCCTACAATCTCGTCTACCCGCACAGAGCCTTGGGAAAGGTCACTCGTCACACCGGCAGAGTGAGCGGGCACATTTATCCTGACATTATAGCGATGTGCCCGATACACACCTCGACCGTGATCCTGCATCGAAAGCTTGTCCAAGACGGTTTTTGTTTTTCCGAAGCATTCCAGACCAGTGAGGACTGCCTGCTCTGGATTGATATTGCCCGGCAATACCCGGTGCTTGGCATTCGCGCTCCGATGACCACGGTCGAATGGTCAAACTTGTCGGCAACGGTCAGCATATCGCGTTCACTCGAAGGCATTAGAAATGTCCATGACGCTTTGTCCGTCTCACACCTACACGCCAAGCATATGGCCGAACTTAATGCCTTGACGCGTACGATGACGCGTTTGCAAAACATGCAACGGAGCCGACGAGATGCCCAAGACCCGGATATCAATCTAGAACTAGTGAAGCGTACCTTCAGTCCGGGTCCATTCCGCAAAGTTGGAATCACATTGGCAACGATTCTCCGGCCCCGGGTCTTTGCCTCCGATGGATTCCAAATTAGCAAGGGCAAATTGCGATTCAATCTAGCCCTAAGGTCTCGAACGAAACGATGGGCGAGGCGTGTACTTCCCCGTCCGATGATCGAAATGTTAAAGACGGTCGCTGCTTGGGATTATATACCCGTTGCCTTGCGTAAACGCGCAACCGGTTCGACCTCGGCGGACGTTCGTGACAACCCCAAATCGTCGCTTCGAGCCGCCATACGTGCCACTGAACAAGGCAACAACCAACTGGCGTTAGCATGGCTCGAGAAAGCCGCATCCGTCCGTGATACTGCCCTCACTCAAGTTTATCTTGGACAGGTATGGCGAGAGCTCAAAGACTATGACCGATCGGAGCGTCATTATCGAGCCGCGTTAGCGCTCGATTCCTTTGAACCGCAGGCACATGTTGGCCTGGCCATTCTCCTGGCAGCAAGAGGTGCGTGCGCAGAAGCTATTGACCATGTTCGGCAAGCAGCGCAGTACGGACTCGATTCCAATTATGGTAAGATCCTGCTCGCGAGCGCTCTGGTAAACATCGGCCACGCCGATGAAGCTGATAATCTGTTGTCGCAAAACATTCCGATAAAGCTACCTCCTCCATACAGAAGTGATTCCAGAATTCTCCGGTTCGGAAATAGCTACGCGGCCATAATGGAAAAGAGCCCGGCCGTATCGGCGCCCGAAAACCTTGTGATCGACGTCCCTGACGGCGGACGGACAGTCTACTTTGTGTGCTGCGACGGAGTTTACTTCGATCGCTTCATCGAGCCCGCTGTCAGGGCGTGCGTTCAGAACAGCGGGGTCGATTTTATCATCCACGCCCATTTGATAAATCGGCTAGGCTCGAACGAGAATATTATGTTGCGTCTCAACGAGCTTGTCCCGCGAGACCGCTTGCGCGTTAGTGAAGAAACAGTGGACTTGTCCCGGTTTAACCTCTCTGAGCAGCGCTCGTATTATGCCTGCCGACGATTTTATCTGCTGCCCGATCTCGTGCGAAGTTACCGCCGGTTGGTGTTGTCTGCTGATATCGATCAATTGATCATTGGGTCGGTTGAACCCTTGCTTGATCAGATGCACGGCTATGACGTCGGGCTCACGCACGATCCACTGAACACTCTGAACCTGCCGTCTTATTTTTCCGCGACGGCGGCCCTATTTGCGCCCACCGCATCGGCGATTGCATACGCCGACCGGGTTCGGCGCTACATAGATTACTTCGTAAGTATCGAACGTAGCCCACTTTGGCACCTGGACCAGGCGGCGCTCGCAGTGACCTACTTCAATGACCCCGGCTTACTTCGGCTGCGCCAGTTTCCGATGTCGATCGTGCAGTCCGGGCCGATCGGCGACAATCGAGCCGATGACGCTATTTTCTGGTCAATAACCTATTCAAATTCTAAGAACGTGGAAAAATTGAGATCCAATCAATTTCTTAAATATGCAAGTTAAAGCCGTCAGATTGAGCGGCTGTCCCGTCCACAATGAGGTGATCTCGACTGTGCAGTGATGACGTCAGTAGTACAAATAAATTCAGGTGACTTGATAGGCCGTCGATTTAACGGGTACGATCTTACACCCCATCTGCACGACCTTGGCATTCAATCGACACATCTCGTCTTCTGGAACAAGCAATCGAATGTTCCATTTGTCCACCAGATGTTTCCTTATCCCGGTAGCATGCGTCTCACGCGCGCGCTAAATCAGTTCGAAGACCGCACGTCGACGCAGGCGCGCTTTCATCCGCAATCGTGGTTTCTTCCAGCGCATAGGACGTTCAGACGCGCCGATTTAGCCCACTACCATATAGTCCACGATGGTTATTTCAGCCTGGGTGCGTTGCAATTCCTCTCCTGGCTGAAGCCCACGGTCTGGACATGGCATGATCCGTGGCCCCTCACCGGACATTGCATCTATCCAATGGACTGCGAGCGTTGGCTCACGGGCTGTGGTCAATGTCCAGACCTCAATCGGCCGTTTCCGATGCGGCGCGATCGAACCGCGAATGAGTTCCAACGTAAAAAACGCATCTACAGGGGAATCAATGCGGAAATCATTGTGGCGTCGCCTTGGATGTTGAAACTGGTCCAAAGCTCACCGCTGGCGTCGCACTTTCGGTTTCACCTAGTGCCATTCGGAATCGATCTTGACAAATTTCGCGAGCGCGATCGCGCAGCGGCGCGGCAAAGACTGGGCGTGCTGCCGGGCCGCAAGGTGATAATGCTGCGGGCGGTTGCCAGTCCATATAAAGGACTATCGAACTTGATCGAGGCTCTGTCTCAATGGGGCTTGGGAGAATCGATCTGTATCGTCGCTTTACAGGAGACAGGACATTTTGACAGATTCATCGGCACGCATCAGATCATAGAGTTCAACTGGAGTAACGATGACGACTTTCTAATAGACGCCTATACAGCGTCGGATGTTTTTGTGATGCCATCGAAAGCCGAAGCTTTTGGTATGATGGCGATCGAGGCCATGGCATGTAGTCGTCCAGTGATCAGTTTCGAGGGGACCTCGTTGCCAAGCGTTACGTTCGCCCCCACGGCTGGATTGGCTGTGCCAATGGATGACAATAAGGCACTCGCTCAGGCGATCCGGCATCTGCTATCTGACTCCAGTGAACGCGAACGTCGTGGACAGCGTTCACGATCACTTGCCGAAGAACACTATGACATTCGCCTTCAGGCGAAAGTCCTTGCGTCGCTTTATCGTCGCGTCGAAAAAGCACGCTCAGGGTATGCTCACAGATCACCCGACGATCTCGGGTCCAAATAATCACCCATGAAAGCACTTCTGCTCACCGACATTCCTCCGACAAAAGACTTTACGGCCGGTCTTGTCCTCGATCAGCTATGCCATTTTATGCCTCCAGATTCGTTGTGTTGTTTTGCGGTCGTAAATCCCGAGCTAAACTTGCAGATGTCTAGAGATTTGTCCGCAATTCCGATTGTTTTTCGTCCCAAGCCAAACGAAAACTGGGTCTGGCTTGGTACCGGTCGACTGGCCGCGGTAGCCGTTTGGCTGTGCGAGCAATGGACAAAACGATTTCCTGTAAAGTCACTGCTGCGGGAGGCCATTGAATTCGGGCGAAAGGAACGAGTGGATCGCATCTGGGCCGTTTTGCAGGGGCAAACCATCATACGGCTCACCGGCCTGCTTGCCGAACATCTGCAGGTTCCACTGTATACCCAGGTTTGGGACCCATTCAGCTGGTGGGCTTGCGCCAATAACCTCGACTTCCGGACAACGCGGGAGGTCAGCGCGACGTTCGAAGCTGTTGTTCGGCGAAGTGCCGCATCCGCCACTGCTTCCCCCATCATGGCAGAACTTTTCCGGAGGAGGTACGGTGTTAAAGCAGTCGCGCTGATGTCAAGCCATCCCAGATCCGTTGCACGCTTGCCATCGCCCAGTATCGGGAGTGACCACGCGCTTTCGATCGGGATGGCCGGGCAATTTTACGCAGCTAACGAATGGGGTAGTCTGATCCATGCTTTAAATTGTGCCGGTTGGCAAATCGCGGGTCGCAAGGTCAGGATCACGGTTGTTGGACCACAGGCGCCCCCTACCCCCGCACCGCCGCACGTGGAATACCTGGGTTGGAAAACCCAAGCGGAAGCGATCGAGATCCTGTCTCATTGCGACATCTTATATTGTCCCTACCCATTTGATTTCCAAAGGAAGGAGGTTGCTGAGCTTAGCTTCCCATCAAAACTTGCGCTGTACTTCGCAACTGGTCGCCCAACTGTCTTCCATGGTCCCGACTACTCAAGTCCGCATCATTATCTGCGGCAGACGGGCGCCGCATTGTGTTGCAACCGAATCGAAGCGAGTGCGATTTATAATGAATTGGAACGTTTGGTTACAGATCGCAAGCTTTATGAAGCCATCGCCCGAAGTGCACATGATGCATTCCTCAGCGACTTTAATCTTGAAAAGATGGCGCGCACCTTTGCAGACTTCATCGAGTTGCCCGTTGCGGAAGAAATAGAGCTGCACAATCACGCTAGTCCGGCCGGCGCCCAATTTGCTGTTCGTTTAGCGCCAAGTTCTAAGAAAACACCCAAACCTTGGCTGCGGGCTTTCATCTACGGAGTTTTGCATCCGCTTCGGCAATTTCGAACCTCAGTTCGGTCGCGATTGTCTTCGGGAGAAGTCGGTTCCGAGAGACGCCGAGAAACGGGCTTCCGATTGGTCTTGCGTTGTCGTCGCGCCATCGGTCTCTTGCTCCGTCATTCTCCATATTTTCGGAATCTCTATGCGGAAATCGATACACTGCACGATCAACTACAAACCAATCAACGCGCCAACGAAAGATTAGCTGTTCAACTGACAGAAACAACGACTTATGCCCGCGACTTGGAAACGCAGATCGTCGCTTCAGTTCAGAAAATGCACGACGCCGAGGCTCGTGCAACCGAGTCCGAGCACAAGTTTCATGATGCAGAGGCGCGCGCATACGAATTCAAAGGTAAATTCCAAGCTGCTCAGGCCAGCATTGACGAATTGCGTGGCGCGCTTATCGGGGCTGAAGATCGCGCCAAAGAGCATGCGTTTAAGACTGCAGCTCGAACGCGCGCTATGGAGTTAGAGCTGCAGGAACTTAGATATTACCTCGGTGAACAAAATCGTCCGGCAGCGGCATTGTGGCCGCGCCCTCCAATTGCCGAAACGCTCACTATTCCGGCCATCGGCGAACGCCGTAATTTTTCAACACCGGAAGAGCTCAATAACGCAGCGCGTGAAGCCATTCTCGAGACGGATATCGTGTTGGACATAGGTTGTGGCATTCGCCCGATGACTTTTTTTCGACCCCGGGTCCATGTCTGTATCGAGCCTCACCAGGAATATGTCCAGATCTTAAGTCAGATGTCGGCGCATCAGCCTCAGCTGGTCATTCTTCACACCAAAGCCAGTGATATTGTTCGCGCCCTGGCCGATCAATCGGTGGATAGCATCTTTCTGATCGATGTGATTGAGCACTTGAATAAGCAAGAAGGACTGGAGATCCTCAATCAATGTCGCAGGATTGCGCGGCGGCAAATTGCAGTGTTCACGCCCTTTGGCTTTGTGCCGCAGGACTTTGACGACGCGGAAGCCGATGCCTGGGGCCTCTCTGGAATCGATCTACAGCGGCACCGATCAGGGTGGACGCCAGACGATTTTGGCGAAGGCTGGTCGTTTCTGTGCTGTGCCGCCTACCACACCGCCGACCCGAAAGGGCGCAAACGAGATAAACCCGCTGGAGCGTTTTGGGCGCTTCACACCAAAGTGCCCGATAAAGCGCGGTTATCGCAGCATGCGGTACTCATCGCACGCCGCCTTCCGCCCGCTGCCGCGAGAAACGCTTCCTGGCAGGAGCTCTGGCGTACGCTGGCTGAATTTGGTTCCGATAGCATAACGTGCATCACGTCGCCGGAATTCAGCGAGTTCAGTGCTCACATTCAGCCTCGCACCACACGGTTGACAGTCCCGTATCATTACCTGTCATTTGCTGCTGTGCCCACGATTGCCAACGATATGTCTTGGAAACTCGTCAGCGACAGTTTGCCGACGACATTGCTCGATCAAATCTTGGCAATCACACGCAAGAGTGACGCGCACATTGTCGTTTTGTTTGTGGAAGAATTAGCTGATGCGGCGGTGGGCGCACTGATATCAAGAATAGCAGGGTTACCAGTCCTACTCATTGATGATGGCACCACAGACTTCCAAAAAGCCGGTTGGTTTGACGAGGCTTGTGTGGACACGACGTTGATTATCAGGACCCTTGAGGATGTGCTCTTCACAGGCCGCCAAGGCTTTCAGACGATTATCGAGGAAATAGCCGAGCGATCCAACCCCTCGTAGATAATTCGATTTGCGGCATCTAGCGCGCTCAGCACAATCCTAGCTCGCTAAGGCTGTTCCATTGCAATGTGTTGGTCGACAACCTCGACGGAAATGGAACGCATTGGAACAGCTATCATCACCCAATTTGGAAATGGAGAATGTACGCGAAACAACATCGAATCGTGAAGCCAATGATGCTGAACATGCGATTCAATGGTCCCCGACGCGATAGCCGCGGTGATAGCGTAATCGCCGCTTTTCAAAAATGGCAAATCGAAAAGGAATCTCGCTTCTATAACTTGGCCGGCAGCGAGCGTCAGTGGTGCATCGCGATAGGATAAGTAAGTATTATCTCCAAAGATTGGCTGACCAAGACGATCCTTGACCTGGAAGCCCAGAATGGGGCTTTCGATATCTGAACTCGCCCGGGCGCGAACGACGACCTGCACCTGCTCGCCACCCTCAATGAGATTTAATTCTCCACCATCGGAGCGGCGCATAGAGACATCGACAACAGTCGCTTTTCCAGTTCCGAAGTAGGCCGAATTCTCATTGAATTCGAAAACTTCAATTCGCTGCGCAAGCGAATGGAGATGGCGAGCAGGCGCCGACGATCGTCCCCCCACCGCAGCGGGCGACGGCTGCACTTTTTTTTCTGATAGGCCCGTAGACTTGGCATACATAGTCGCCATGTACGCTTCACAAACGTCTTTTGCCGGACCATATGCGCGCATGACACCTTTATCGAGCCAAATAGCGTCCCGGCAATACCGCATCACCGCCCCAGTATCGTGCGAGCAGAACAGAATTGTGTTTCGTTCGCCAAACTGGCGCAACCAACGCAGACATTTTTGCTGAAAATATGCGTCGCCAACAGCTAGCGCTTCATCAATGATCAAGATGTCGGCGTCGACGTGAGCAATGACGGCAAATGCCAAACGTAACGCCATGCCACTTGAATAGATTTTGACCGGACGGTCGATGAACTCATCAATTTCGGCAAAGGCCAGAATTGAGGCGAGCCGCTCCTCAATCTCATCGCGAGTCAATCCCAATACTGAAGCGTTCAAATAGATGTTTTCGCGGCCGGTAAATTCAGGATTGAAGCCAGATCCCAATTCCAGCAAGGCGGCTACCCGGCCGTCGACGCGTGCACTGCCAAGCGTCGGCGTGAGTGTGCCAGCAATCAGCTGCAAAAGCGTTGACTTACCCGAGCCATTTTGGCCGATGATTCCCAGGGTTTCGCCCTTTGCGACTTCGAAAGTCACGTCATACAAAGCCCAAAATTCACGAAAGTATTGTCGCGGCTTGATAGCACCGCCGCACAGCTTCACCACTGGTTGGAAGGCCCGCTGGATCCGTGGCACAATCGACTGCTTAAGCCGATCATGTGGGGCTGCATAGACTTGATAACACTTGCCCAGCGAATCCACACGAATGACGGCGTCAGACAACATCAGCGAAGCCATTGCGCGATTTCTGAAACCAGCAATAGCCGAGCCAAAGAATGACGCAAGCAATCAACGCGTAAATGAGCAGCGCGGGCCAATAGGGCTCGTGCCCATATAGCGTGACCTCACGCGCGTTTTCTACAATTACCGTTACCGGGTTAAGATAGAGCAGAAACCGATAGTGCTCGGGCACGGCCGTCAGTGGATAAAAAATTGGCGCCAAAAACAAAGCCAGAGTGGTAACCATGCCGGTGATTTGCGACATATCTCGAATGTAGACGCCAATTGCGCTCACGAACAGAACGATTCCCGTGATCAGTAAAACATAGGGCAAGATCACGATAGGCAGCAGCAGTACGGTAAGCGGAATCGAACCATTGATAATGATGCTGGCAAACAGCACGATTATAAGTGTTATTATCGCGTTGAAAGCCGAATTCACTGTGACAACGATTGGCAATATCTCGAGTGGAAACACCACCTTCTTTACATACGCGGGTTGGCCGATGATTGTATTAGGCGCACGGGCCAGGGCCTCCGCCAGTATGCCGTGAATGCACATACCGAGCAGTACAATGAGCAGAAAACTTTGCGGCACACGTTCGTCGCCCCAACGAGAATGAAAAATGATTCCGAAGACGAACGCATACATTAGCACGTTTATCAGTGGATTGATGATTGCCCATAGGGCGCCCAGAATTGCACCCCTAAACCGCACGTGAAATTCGCGACGTACGAGCTGCGCAATCAAATCACGATAGTGCGCAATTGTCAGAATATAGGATGATATGGAAAGAGTGTGGGTTTGCATTACGTAACCCGTTCTGACTGCTTTCATGCAAGACCGGCCAAGTCGGCCAGATGCTGCTTCAGCTGACTGGCAATGCGCGGCCATGCATATTTGTCGAGGACGAAGGCCCGCAGCCGCTCGCCCATCGGAACTCCATTTCGAGTCTCACCAAGCATTTTTGTCAAGCCGGCCGCTAAACTTTCAACATCTGCCGAGACTACCAGCCCGCCTCCCACCTCCTCGACTTCATTGAAGCCGCAGCGATCGGTGAGCAGGACCGGAGTGCCTTGTGCAGCTGCTTCGAGTGCGACCATCGACATCACTTCGGACCGTGAGGGAATGACCAAAAATGCAGCGTTTTTGTACAAATGCTGCCGAGTCGTCTCATCAACAAAGCCAAGAAATGCCACCCGCCCTTGCATGCAGAGAGATTGGACCATCACCTGTAATGCCGCGCGCATCCCGCGGTCTGGACCGGCAATAATTAGCCGGAGATTGGGCTCTGAGTCACTGATCTTCGCAAATGCACGGACCAGGATATCCGGCCCCTTAATGGCAGTAAGACGGCCGACGAAGAGGATGAAAGGCTTGACCGGAAGGATAATGTTGCATGCTTCGGCGCCCTGACGAGGGGCAATACCGTTAGGCGAAACCATTACTCGCGATGTCGCGACGCCTTCTGTTCGCAGGATCTCGTCGCGCTCGCGGCTGGTCGTGGCGATGATTGATGCTGCCCTTAAGATCATGCGTCTCCCGACCAATTGGTAATAGAACCTCTTCCAGGGCGCACCTCGAAATTCCGGCGCTAGTTCACCCGCTGGACAAAGCGCAAATGGCTTTTGACCAAAATCAGCAATAAGGCAAACTACAGCTGCGAGTAGATACCAATAACCCATCACATGAACGACATCTGCCGAGCGGATGAGCCGCCAAATCTTGAGCAACTGCAGCGGAATTGGGAAACGATTTCCCCAATATCCAGTTAGAAAAACTCTGACGTCAGCCGCTGCAAATTCCCTTCGCCAAGTGGTTCCGGCCATCGCGATGACAGTACACTTACAACCCAGCGTGGCGAGATGAATTGCCAGATGTCGCGTGCGCTCGGCTGTGCCGGCCCCTACTTCCGGGTCGAGAAACGAGGTGACGAGGAGGACGTTCATTACTGCGCCAGCCTATATCCGGGTCAAAGGTATTCTTGCATGCAAAAGCCAAGCAATGTTGCGCGCCGTGCATCGGGAAGTGACGAACACACGAATGCTCAGATTGCTGTTATCCTCAACCGACCGGTTTACATTCAATAAATGGATCCTTGAAAATGACGGCCTCAGATCGATTTTCCGGACTGTAAATGAGCGCGCGAATCAACCCGGCGCCCTGCCGGGTGTTGCTGCGAATTTCTACTGTTTTTTGGGTTATGCCGCTGATATCTTGTATGAGCGGTTGACCGATTGCGCCAATTTCCTTGCTTATGAATTGGAGTTGCAAGTTCGCCGAGTAAGCGTGCTCGACGAATACAGAAAACCTGATTTTGGAGACAAGCGATCCACAAGGGAGCTCAACATAAATGTTATCTGGTCCGTTAAAGACAACCGAACCATTCTGAAGTTCGTAAGAGGCTGCACCAGCAGTTTGCCAGCTGATGGGTGACACCTCAACGGTAGCGGCTGCTCGCTGTTGTTGTTTCCACAAGTCGATGTAATCCAAAACATAAGAGGTGAGCAAGAACGAGCCAACGAGGACAACCGCGCCGGCGAGCGTTGCAAACACGAGTGATGTGATAGAGAACCGTCCTCTGCGGCGCTTCGACAGGGTCTCCGGCTGGTAGTCGAAACCTCGTGTAACTTCCGGCATGGCACATTCAGGGCTTCAGACGTTCCAAAGTACGGGCTGCGGCGGTCCGGGTTGCACTATTTTTCCCTTACTCGTGGAGGGCAATTAATCGCCCTGGGCTGCAACCTTCGGTTCCGACTATGGCAAACGTAGTACAAAGCGGATTCCGATGCAAAATCAATATTTTGGTCTGCAAATCATGAGGCTTGCGCCTTCAGCAATTTGCCCCTAAGCGTGGCGGTAATCGGGGCGATGGCATGCACGTACTCATAGTCTCACAGTACTTTGTCCCCGAGAATTTTGGAATCAATGAGATTGCCCATGATCTCGTCGATCTCGGGCATAGGGTAACAGTCCTTACCGGCATGCCCAATTATCCCTCGGGGCGCATCCAACCCGGCTATGGCGGGCTGCGCGTCCGTCGCGAGACCATAGGCGGCGTTTCTGTGGTTAGGGTCCCCATTTTGCCGCGTGGTCAAGGGTCCTTTATCTCGCTCGCACTGAACTACTTATCATTTGCGATGATAGGCAGCCTCCTCGCTCCGTTTATTGTACGCGAGAGCCCGGAGGTTATTTTGGTCTACCAGCCGTCTCCGCTGACGGTCGCTCTACCCGCCTTGGTGCTTCGATTTTTTAGGAGAATTCCGATCGTACTTTGGGTGCAGGACCTCTGGCCGGAAACCTTGATAGCCGTGAATGCCGTGAAATCGGCGGCAGCAGTGGCAGCAATCCGCTGGTTGGCGGTGTTCGTTTATCGACGTTGTCGCATCATCCTCGCACAATCCCGCGCCTACGTTCCGCGACTAGAGGCGCTCGGGCTTCAAGCTGCGGACATCCGCTATATGCCCAATACGGCCCCAGACCATTTTCGACCGCTGACTCCGTCATCGAATGCTCCTGAACGCCAACTGTTTGCTGACGGATTCAATGTGGTATTCGCTGGAAATATTGGGTCACAGCAAGATCCTGAAACGATACTCGCTGCAGCAGAATTCCTTCGAAATATTCCTGACATTCATTTTGTCATTATAGGGGAAGGAAGTTTTCGAGAGTGGGTCGCTACTGAAATCGTCAAGCGCCAACTTTCAGGTACGTGCCGCTTATTGGAGTGGCAGCCTTCGGAGCAAATGCCGATTCTGTTTGCGTTAGCGGATGCATTACTGATCACTCTGTTGCCGTCGTGCATTTCCGGGCTCACCATCCCGAGCAAAATGCAATCGTACTTAGCCTGCGGTCGGCCGATTATCGGCGCGGTAGATGGCGAGACGGGCAGGATTATCAATGAGTCCGGCGGCGGAATAGCTTGCCCTTCAGGCGATCCCCAAGCTTTGGCTAACGCTGCTGTCACTATTCATCGACTGTCCCCGGAACAGCGCGAAGCCATGGGTCGAGCAGCGAGAACATATTTCGAGAAGCATTTTAAACGGGAAGCTCTGCTGCAGTCTCTCAATGAATGCCTAATGGAAGCCTCGAAAGGTGGCTTTCCGAGGAAGAGTCCCCTACGCGGGGAGCGAATTTCCGCCGAGTAGCGCTCCTGCTCTAACGCGGCAAGCCCGTGCTACCAAGAGGACAGGCCATGCGAGTGATTGTGCTTGGCGCCGCGGGGATGCTCGGGCACAAGCTTTTGCAACGTCTACGCCTGACTTGCGATGCCGCCGGCACAATACGAACTGCCGGCCCGGACAGCGTCTCGGAGAGGGCGTTGTGTGGGGTCAAGTTATATCCGAACGTCGAGGTTGCGCAGCCGCAGTCAATCGCCGATGCGATCGACGACTGGCGCGCCAACGTTGTGGTCAACTGCATAGGTATTATTAAACAGACCGAAGCAGCCAATGACCCTGTAGAGTCAATTGCGACAAATGCGCTTTTTCCTCACCAGTTGGCGCGATTGACCGCGGCACGCAAGACAAAGTTGATCCATGTGAGCACCGACTGCGTTTTTAGCGGCACAAAGGGGAATTACACTGAAGATGATCAGCCGGATCCCGTAGACCTATACGGACGCACCAAATTGCTAGGAGAAGTTTCCGCTGCCGGTGCACTCACGCTGCGAACGTCAGTCATTGGACAGGCGCTACGCGGCAATTATGGGTTGATCGATTGGTTCTTAACTCAGCGCGGCGGTCACGCCAAGGGCTTTGCCAATGCCCGATTTAGCGGCCTGACGACGCTGGTATTTGCGGATCTTGTTGGCTATATCATCCGCTCGCAGCCGGACCTGCACGGGTTATGGCACGTTTCGAGTGATCCGATCAGTAAATTCGATCTGCTGCAAATCGTAAACCGGATTTATGGGCTAGGCATCGAGTTGGCGCGCGATGAGACCTTGGTTTGCGATCGCAGCCTCAACAGTGCGCGTTTTCGCAAGTGGACGGGGTGGCAGCCGCCGTCCTGGGAAGATATAGTTATCGGCATGCATGCTGAGAGTCTGAGTTATGGCTGAACGGCCGGCGCACCCACAGACCCAGGTTTTTGCGGGGAAGCGCGTCCTGATCACTGGCGGCACTGGCTCGCTGGGGACCGTATTGCTGCGCCGCCTGCTGAGTGGCGGCGCAGGACATCCGGAAAAGATTGTGGTTTTTTCCAGGGATGAAAGTAAGCAGCATCAGCTGCGGCTCGATTTGCTGCAAATACGCACTGCCACCGATGAAATCGTCTACCAGACGGCGCAAGGCAATTTGGAATTCCGCATTGGCGATATTCGCGATTTCCATGCCGTCGGGGCGGCACTCTCTGGCATCGACATCGTCTTCAATACGGCAGCTCTAAAGCAAGTCCCGACATGCGAGTATTTTCCTTACGAAGCCGTGCAAACGAACGTTGAAGGAGCCGAAAACATCGTCCGTGCGATACAAGCGTTCAATCTTCCGGTCGAAACCGTGGTCGGCATCTCGACCGACAAGGCGGTCAGCCCGGTTAATGTCATGGGAATGACCAAGGCGTTGCAGGAGCGTATATTCGTAAATGCCAATCGAGACCTGCCAAAAACTCGATTCATCCTTGCCCGTTACGGAAACGTTCTGGCCTCGCGCGGGTCAGTTGTGCCACTTTTTCACGAACAGATTCGGCAGGGGGGCCCCGTTACGATCACTGACACCAGCATGACTCGTTTTTTGTTGAGCCTAGAAGATGCGGTCACCGTCATTTTGTCGGCTGTTCAGGAAGCCAATCCGGGCGAAATGTATGTTCCAATCATTCCGAGCGCGCGGGTGATTGATGTAGCTAAGGTATTGATAGACAATCGAAAAATTAAGACGATCATAACCGGAAGACGGCCTGGTGAAAAGATTCACGAGGTGCTGGTCTCTGAGGAGGAGCGCTATCGCACGATCAAACGAGGTCGTCACTACGTCATCGAGCCGATACTGCCAGAGCTCAGACGCGACGACGGAGTGAGGTCCGCTCTCGAGCGTGAATATAGCTCAGCCGATGATATCATGCCTATCGATCAAGTACGGGAGTTGCTGGTTCGTAAGAACTTGATGGTGTCCGATGACCACACATTGCGGCACCACGAGTTGCTGCGGTGAAGATTGTTACTGTCCTCGGCACTCGTCCGGAGATTATTCGGCTCTCGCGGCTCATCCCCAAACTGGACCGATTTGCCAATCACGTGCTCGTACATACCGGGCAAAATTTCGATCACCAGCTCAGCCAGGTCTTCTTCGATGAATTAGAGGTAAGAAAGCCCGACCATCATCTCGGTGTTACGGGCACCACCACGGCCGACCAAATTGGCCAGATCCTGCTGCGGACGGAAGCGATTTTTTTGCAAGAAAAGCCAGATCGATTGCTGATCCTCGGCGATACCAATTCGGCACTTTGCGCAATCATCGCCAAGCGGCTTGGCATCCCGGTATTTCACATGGAGGCTGGAAACCGGTGTTATGACGATCGAGTCCCGGAGGAAATCAACCGCAGGATCATCGATCATTCCAGCGACGTCCTGATGCCATATACCGAGCGGAGTCGCGCCAACTTGTTGCGAGAAGGCATCGCCGGTGAGCGCATCTATGTGACCGGCAATCCGATATTCGAAGTGATTTCGTCTCATCGTCCGCAAGTTGAGCGCTCCACGGTATTGCAAAAGTTGCAACTGGGAGTGGGAAGTTATTTTCTAGTCACCCTCCATCGCGCCGAAAACGTCGACCTTGATGCCCGTCTAGCACAGTACGCCAAAGCATTTGGATTACTCAGCGAAAAGTACCAACGCCCGGTGATCGTGAGTACGCATCCCCACACCCGCGACCGAATGAGGCGGTTCGGTATTGAGGTCAAGTGCGGTGATGTTCGATTTCCCGAACCGTTCGGGTTTTTTGACTTTGTCGCGCTAGAACAGAATGCTTGTTGCGTTTTAAGCGATAGTGGCACCGTTCAAGAGGAATGCGCGATATTTGGCGTCCCGAACGTAACCTTGCGCGACGTGACGGAGCGACCCGAGACGATTGAGTGTGGCAGCAACATTCTAACCGGTTCCGATCCTATGGCGATACTTTCGTCAGTAACAATGGTTTTGGACTTGCGCACGAAGTGGACCGCCCCTCCGGAATATGTAGTGAAACACGCCAGCGATACAGTGTTGCGGGTCCTACTCGGTTTCGATTTACGGAGCCAGGCTCTTCGCTCACCGTGACCATCGCACCATCTGCAGCGCCAATGGCCTTCACACCTCTGACTCACCGCGTCAATGTGCTGACACGCTTGAGCCGCACTTTGGCCAGCAGGGAGCTCGGCCCTACGAACTCTCGCAAGGCGTCCCGCGGGGCCTGTCACCGCGTTGATGATATAGCTTTATCGATGCCGTTGATCGCTAGCTCTAACGGTATCGCAGCGCTTGGCGTGTAGACGGTGAGGGTCGCCTTGGTATTGGCACTGGCCTCCTTGATGAAGCCGTCGTCGATCAATCCTTCAGCCACGCACTGCTTGGGCCCGCAGGTAACGAAGCTCAGACGGCGGACGGTGCCGTTGCCGAATTTAAGTTCAATGCCGTTGCCAACCATAATCGGCCCGCCCACCGTCTTATCGCCTTGCTTCATA
>Ga0193751_1001095_pt1 | contig 17989 bp, 19 predicted proteins | sample L1c2metaG_FD_143050 | JGI IMG/M metagenome (GOLD analysis project Ga0193751, IMG submission 143050) | Soil microbial communities from a riparian zone of the East river system, Colorado, United States - L1c2 | ecosystem: Environmental > Terrestrial > Soil > Riparian zone | place: USA: East River... | reverse complement strand
GTTCTATCCGCCCGACCCCGACGGCAGCGTGCCGGTGGCCTATCTCTGGAGCCGGACGGTGCCCTGCCTGAACTGCGGCGCCGAGATGCCGCTGATCCGGCAGTACTGGCTGGCGCGCAAGGAGAAGAAGAAGGTCGCGCTCAAGCCGGTGCTGGACAGGGTCAACAACCGCGTCGACTTCGAGGTCGTCGAGGGTGAGAACGTCATGGGTAATCCCGGCGAGGCGACGACGGCGCTCGGCGACATCGTTTGCCTACTCTGCCGCCAGGTGGTCAAGGGGAAGGACGTTAGAGAGGCCGCCAAAGCCGGGAAAATGCGGGAAGCACTGACCTCGGTGGCCTGCGAGGCTCGGGCGGGCGAGAGAAAGCGATACCGAAAGGACACACCGCGAGACATGGAGGTGTTCGCAGCCGCCCGTCGCCGGCTGGCGGAGCTCCAAGAATTGGAAGGTGACGGCCCGCCATTGGTCCCCGATGAGCCGATGCCAACGCGCGCACAGACCACGGGCGGGGTGGTATCGGCGTTTGGCCTCGACACATATGGGAAGCTTTTCAACGCCCGACAATTGCTGGCCCTCACAACGTTTGCGCGGCTGGTGGAGGATGGGATGGGGGCCATGCGGACTGCCGAACTGGAGGAGAGGTATGCCCAAGCAGTTACGGAGTACCTTGGGCTCTGGGTCGATAAGATTGCGGTTCGCGGTAGCACCTGTGGGGTATGGCACGCCGGGCGTGAAACCGTCGAGAACGTTATGGGGGATGGGAGCATGCCCATGGTGTGGGACTTCCCCGAAGCCCGGCTGATTGGGGAGGGAAGCGGCGGAGCGGAAACCGGCCTGGATTTTCTGGTCGCCGCCATACAAGAGATTAGCCTTATCCCGCGGGCTTCGGCCGTGCAGGCGCGCGATGCGCGTCAGCCCGGCGCCCCTGGTACTGTTGCGCTCACCGACCCACCCTATTACGACGCATTTGAGTACGCGGGCCTCTCGGACTTCTTCTATGTTTGGCTGAAGCGTTCGCTTGGCTGGCTCTACGCCGACGTCTTTCGCCTCCCATTGACACCGAAGAGGGAGCAGATTGTCATGAGCGTCTCAGCGCCGAACGCTGAGGCCGGGGGCGAGACGCGTGTGGAGTCGGCGCGCAGGCGCTATGCCCTGGGCATGCAGGAAGCCTTCGTCTCATTGCGCCATTCACTACCCGAAGGTGCGCTTGGAGGGGTTGTCTTTGCCCATACCGACCCGGACGCCTGGGCGACGCTTATCGAGGGCTTGCTCGCGGCGCGACTCGTGCCGCAGGCATCGTGGCCAATCGACAGCGAGATGCAGACCGGCGCAACTAAGCAAGGCAGGACCAGACTCAAGACTTCAGTCTGGATGGGCTGCCGGGCGCGGGAGGAGGAGGCCGGAGAGGCCTTCCTCGGCGACATGCTCGATGAGATGCGCCCGGTGATCCGCGAAAGGCTGCTGTACTTCTGGAGCAAGGGCATCCGCGGCGCCGACTTCTTCATCAGCGCCATCGGACCGGCGCTGTCCGTGTTCGGGCGGCACACGAAGGTACTGCGGCCGGACGGCAGCGAGGTAACGGTCCGAGACTTTCTCGATCTCGTCCGGCGGGAGTCGACGCAGGTCGCGCTGGAACAGGTGCTGCAGGGCGCCGACCTCGGCGTCGTCGACCCGCTGACGCGTCAGTATGTGACCTGGGTCTGGAGCTACTCCCGCGCGCCACTGAGGCGGGCGAGGCGATCGCGCTCTGCCTGGCGACCGGCGCCAGCTACGCCGACAGCGTGCGGCCGCATTCGATCGCCGTCGAGGCGCGGGAGAAGAGCAAGAACGAGGAGGCGACGACGAGGCGCTCGGTGAGGACAACCCGGCGCGGCCGGCGCCGCTGATCGACCAGCTCCAGCGCGCGGCTTTCCTTTGGAGCCAGAACCGCGCCGCCGACCTGTCCGCCTACCGGCAGCAGCTCGGCGGGCCGCGCTGGCAGGCGCTGCGCACGCTCGGCCAGGCCGTCGCCGACTGCCTGCCGGTATGCGACGAGGACCGCCGGCTGATCAACGGTCTGCTCGGCAGCGGCGTGATGGGGATGGGAGGGGACAGGTTACAGGGGACAGGGAACAGGACGCCGCCGGGCCGAGGGAAGGGGGAGTGGCCGGCGATGGACGGGCCGGAGCTGCCGGGGTTCGAGCCGAGGTCGAAACCGTGAGCACCTCCCTCCTACGGAAGCGCCTTCGAACCCAGAGGGCAGGGGGACGCTGCCAGAGGGGTGCTAGCATAGCCCTGAAGCGTAACGGATAGCGTTATCCAATACGTCGCCCGGGAGATAGCAGCCGGTGAAACAAAAGCAGAAGCCGCCGGTCCCGACTGAACAGCGGCGCCGCAGGATTCAGGAGATCGGGAGCCAGGTTATCAGGGACCGCGACGAGGCGCTCCGGATTCTGGAAGCCCACGATCGGGATGAGTCCAGATCGCAAGAACGAAGACGCGAACCCGTCTGAACCGGTACCCGAGGACACCCGGTACCTAGACGTGGTAGATGTCCTCGGTCTTCACGCCCAGCTCTTTGGCTCGACCCTACAAGAAGCAAACGACCATCTCCTCAAGCCGGAGGGTTTAGCCTCTGCCCTTGCTCGTCCGCAAAATTACGCCGTCTACCAAACGGGAGACGCAGCGCTGCTGGCTGCCGTGCTTGCGCACGGGATCGCGGGGGGTCAAATCTTCCTCGACGGCAATAAGCGGACCGCTCTCGTTGCGATGGAGACGTTCCTTCGCTGGAATGGGTACCGCCTCGTGGTTGGCGATGCCGTGCTCGCCCAATGGATTCTTGAACTAAGCACAGGGCTCACGCCGGAGGCGCTTGCAGACCGGATCAGGGGAATTCTTCGACCGTTATAACCGTGCATGCCCTTGCTGCCCACGCGCGACGGGGGCGAGAACCGAAGGCTGCTCAACGGCCTGCTCGGCTGCGGCGTCATGGGGACGAACCTATCCCCCTGCCTCGTTCCCCTGCATCGCCACGGCTCAGCATGAGCGGCAAGAAGGGGGAGTCGCCGGCAACGGCGGGGGCGGAACTGCCGGGGCTCGAGCCGGCCCGATGTGCGCGGGATTGCCGCGCCGGGCTATGAGGGATTCAGCCATCCGAGGCGGGCGGCCAGGTCACTCAGGTTGACGCACGCCACGCCCCTCGCTGCACACACGTCTGGGATCTTGGGTCGACGGGATCGAATTATTTGCGCGCTCTGCGGCTTCTCATCAGTCAGGACCGTGTAGCCAAACTGCTCCGCGTACGCGATGAGCCACGGGTCAGCCGGATCCCGGAGAGTGTGTTGGTCAACCCACCCGGGGGTGGGACACGACTATCTGTTGAAATCGAAGGCGGATCGCATTGTTGACGCGTGGGGCTCCGATTCCCGGCATCGCCCTAAGGCGCGCGAGACCGGCGGGGTCATGGTCTTGTAGCTCCGCCCGAACCTGCGGGATTAGCTTCAGGCCACCCTCGAGCGCGAGTTGCTCCAGCCCATCCCATAAGAGTCCTTGCTCAAGCGGCGTGTAGCCTGGCGCGCCCTCAGGCTCCAGATTGATCCCATCGAGCCACACAACGACGTCCGCGTCGATGAGGCAGACGGGAAGCAGTAGACCCTGTGTCACACCCCCGCTCTATCTTTGTACCTCTGGGATTCCGCCCTGGCCTCGAAGCCGGCAAGCTGACTGACCTTGAGGTCAAGCGCATCCGCCGCCTCCGTCCGGTCTATTAGCTGATTGCGGACCGCGTTGACGATAACCATCGACGTTCCGCTGCCAAGCTCGGCTACCTTGGACACTTCGGGTGATGGCGCGCCCCCGCCTTTACGGCTCGGCGCCGGTCTCTTGTCGAAGGCGTAGAGTGCCGCCTTGCTCCTCTGGTAGAAGTTGGAGAAAGATAGTTCCTCCAACCGTCGTGCCATCACATAGCGGCTCACACGGAAGTCGGTAGCCATTCGGCGGATCTCCTGCAAGGTCAGGTCGTTCAGGTCGCCTCCGGGCGGACGGCGAGCGATGTATGCGCGCAGATCGCTTGCAAGGATCAGGAAGGCGGCCGCGAAGCGATTGGCCCATTTCTCGACCTGTAGAGCGTCGCTCGCCGGGGACGGGATGCATTTGCCGGGCTCACGTAGCAGCAGGTGCCCGTACTCGTGAAAAAGGGTGAAGGAGCGGGCATTGTCCGCATCCTCGGAATTGATGACGATCGTTGGGACGAGCCCCTGGTCGTACAGCGAGACGCCTCGACACTTCTCCCACGGCATCCTCTTGACGATGACGAGAATGCCGAGCTGCTGCAGCACTGACCTCCAGTGTCGGAACGAGTCATTCGGCCGCCATCGCCACTGCTGCTCCCAGGTGACACCGAAGGTGAGGCGTTCACGCTCGCCGATACGTTCCGGCTCCTCGTCGAGAGTCGCACGCGGGATTTCGGCGGTGGGGAACAGACGGGCGTCCTCCTCCAAGAGTTCGGTCACGAAGTGTTGGATTCGTCGTGACTCCCTGAGGGCAGAGCGCAATTCAGGGCTTGGCTGCGGGTTTCCACGAGCAACCCGGCGATAATCCGCCGGCAGAGGGTCCGTTTCTGGCGGCGCGGGGAGAAGTAAAACCGATTCGACTCGCCGGTACAGGCTTTGCATCTTGGTGAAAAGCGCGGCGGGGACCTCAGTGGTTCCCGCCTCGATTGCTAGGAGATCGCGTACCGGGACTCCCAAACGCCGAGCGGCTTCAGGCGTCGTGAACCCTCGCGTTTCACGCGCCCACCTGAGTACGGCCGCGCTTGCCGGGATGGTAGCCGTTGGCCGGGGCATCGTCCTGCCACCTTGAGTTGATTCAGTCGCCACGAGGCATCGCGGTCCGGGCCTAGTACAGATTGCGTAAACGGCCCCTCCGTACATACATGATATAGAACACACGTTCTGTCGGTGCGTATAGGTAGCCGTTGCCGAGACACAGTTGCCGATGACGGACAGCATCCACGCCATCTTGGGTGAGGCCCTCAACCTCTACCGGTCCGCGATGGGGCGGATGGTTGAGGAGCGGCTGCGAGCGGCCTACAAGCAGGCCTGGTGGGAAGACGGCGTGCTGCGCAAGCTGCCCGAGGGCATGCGAGCGAATCTGCGACGCGAGACTGAGCGGCTGCCTGAGCAGGAACGGGCGGCGCACATCGACGTGAATCACATCGAGAAGATCGTCGTCATGAACTTCGACGCGGTCTTCGAGGCGGTGTTTGGGGAGTTCAAACGAACCCAGTCCCGGCTGGCGACCGTGACCCTCGCGCGGAACCGCTGGGCGCATCCCCTCAACTCGGCAGATCGGGCAGATCTGCCGGCCGACGAGGTCGGCCACGACCTCTACGACGCGGCCCAACTGCTGGAGACCGCGAAGCTGCCCGAAGCGACTGAGGTAGAACGGCTCCGGCGTCAGGCCCTGGGCATGGACGCCGAACCGGAGGCGCAGGCAATCCGGCAGGTGCGACCGACCGGGCCAAAGGAGCTTCCGTACTGGTTGAAGACTGACTACAGCCGGTGGGAACCATTCTTCGCGGGACTCACCGGGAGACGACACCCTTTCTCGTTTGCGGAACTGGAAGCGATGATCCCCGGAGGGCTACCGCCGTCAGCCAGCCGGCACCGGGCTTGGTGGTCGAACGGCCCGCAGAGTCGACACGCGTGGGCAGGGCTTTGGCTGAAAGCTGGCTGGAAGGCGCGCTTGGTTGACAGGCCAGGCGGGCCGGTAACGTTTACTCGGGAGGGATAGCAACGTCGAGGACCTCGACCGCTGGGTTGTGGCCACGAGCGGACGCGGGCACTCTACGACCCGACCGTGTTCTCGCCCAGCCCGGCCCCGAGCCGCCCACTGGCGGCGGCCCTGGACCGCAGCCGCCGCAGCCGCCGGTCCCGCATCCGCCGCCGTCACCCAGGCGATTCTCGCGGGTGCGCCTCACCTTACCCGCCATGCCGATCGGCAAGACGGGCAACCTACAGCCCTACCTATTTAAGCCGCTCCAGGATCAGGACGCGGGTGCCGAGCTCTCGATCACGATCGAGGTAACCAGCGCCGCGGGCGTCTCAGCCGAGGTGCTGGAGCAGCGGATTGTCGAGGGCTTTGAGCAGCTCGGCATCGCCGTGACCTGGGAGCCGGACGCTTAGGCGGACCCTCAGCGCCGCATTCTCCCAGAGAGACAGTGAGAGCGGTCGTAATCTGAGCGTGGTGTCGACAAAGCAGCGCCGGAATTCGTTTCTGGTCACTATAGGATCGAGGACTGACTAGAAACGAATATTGTCCCGGCGGATCTTGCTGGTCGCGGGCCTATCGGATTCGTCATCGGCGCGGCAGAGACTGCAGAAACGCCAGCGTGTCGGCCGCGCAGCGGTCGGGGAGCTGCTCGGCGATGTTGTGGCCGCGAACTGGGTAGACGATCAGCCGCGCGTTTGGGAGGATGTCAAGGAGGATCTGCTGGACCTCACGCGGAGTGATGTCGTCATCTTCGCAAGCCAGCAGCAGTACCGGCGTCTTGATCTCGGGTAGCAGATCAGTCAGATCGACGCTGGCCATGTAGGGAACAAATGTGATGACCTCCGACTCTGGAGTCTGAGCGGCAGTCTCCGCGAACCAGTCGATCAGGCCCGCGGCTGTGCCAGGGGCAAAACGTGTCGCGCCATCCGACTGAAAGAAGCCCCGAACGCCGAGTCGAGCGATTCGGTCGAGCCACTCACCGTAGTCGACGCGCGTCTGCGCCATTCGTGGAGTCCCGGCGACGAGCGTCAGGCTGCGGACGAGCTCTGGATAATCGCGTGCAAACTGCAGCCCAATGATCCCGCCTGCAGAAGCGCCCGCGTAGTGCACCGGCCCCAGGCCGGCCTCGCTTATCAGGTCGCGGACGTCGCGCGCCAACCGCTCGATTGACCAGCGATAATCGCGTGCCGGCATTGAAGAGCGGCCGTGTCCGCGGGCATCCATGCGAACAACCCGATAGTGGCGCGCGAGCGTTGGGATCCAGGTTCGCAAGCGCTCGGTGTTGCCGGCGGCGGCGTGGTGGAGGTGCACGGTCTCCGGCGCCGCCCACGGGTCGGTGAAGTCGTCGATGCGGTAGAAGATGGTGGCGTCGTCGATGTGTGCCGTGGGCATATGTGTACGCCTATCGCAGGGCGGGGATGACCTCCTCGGCCAGCAGGCGCATCGACTTGAGCACAAGGGGCTGAGGGATCTGACCGCCGAAATTCAGGTCGAGGAGAAAACCCGTCACCCCCGTGCGACACTTGAACTCTCGCAGACGCTTCGTGACTTCCGCGGCCGCGCCGTAGGCCACGCGGGTCCGCAGCACTTCGTCGTAGTTCGCAATCAACTGCTCCGCCCGCTGGGCGCGGTCCTCCTGGCCGGCCTCCCGGTTCTCGCGGACCGTGCGCTGGTAATCATGGAGGGCGCTCTCGCGGGGTTCCTCCCTGCCCCTCGCGGGCGTTTCCCCGACGTAGGCAGGGATCCGGAGGAGAATCTGCGGCTCGTGTCGATGACCGGCCTCCTGCCAGGCCTGCCGGAACGCTCGTACCTGTTCCTCAAAAGAGGATCCCTGGAACCAGAGCAGGAGAGGAAATCCCCTGCTGCCCAGCGCGGGGAACGCCTCAGGGTTGGACGTTGCGACCCAAATGGGCGGATGGGGCTGTTGGAGCGGCTGCGGCGACAGGGTCACGTTCTGGAAGGAATGGAACCGACCCTCGAAGGAAAAGGTCTCCCGGCTGAAGGCCGCGAGAATAATCTCGAGCGATTCGTCGAACCGGGCCTTACTTTCGGCGTAGGGGATGTTGTACCCGTCGTAGAACTTCGTGATGCCGCTGCGCCCCACTCCCAGATCGAAGCGTCCGTGGCTGATCTGGTCGATCATGGCGGCCTCTTCAGCGACGCGCAGCGGGTTGCTAAGGGGCAGCACCTGGACCGCGAGGCCGATACGCATGCGAGAGGTCCGCGTGGCGACGGCGGCCGCCATGACCATTGGCGACGGCAGAATCGATGACCACGGCCGGAAGTGCTGCTCGACCATCCAGACGGAGTCAAAGCCGAGCGCCTCCGCGGCGGCTATCTGGTCGAAGGTGTCGTCGAAGGCCTGGGTATGGCTCTTGCCCACCCGAACGTAGCACTCGGTCAACAAGCCAAAGTTCATCGGTCGCCTCTCACGCATCCAGGGTCTGGCCGCCATCGACCACCAGGGCGTGACCTGTCACGAAGGAGGACTCGTCGGAGGCGAGAAAGAGAACGGCGTAGGCGATCTCCTCCGGCCGCGCGGCCCGGTGCAACCCCTTGACTGACTGCCCCATCTCCGCCCAATCTTGCTCAGTCAAGCCTTCCGGATATCGAGGCTGGGGCGGGAAGCCACGCCACCGGGGAGTTGCCGTGGGACCGGGACAGACGCAGTTGGCGCGAACGCCAGGACCGTAGTCGAGTGCACAGTAACCAGGGTACTCATCTGAGGCTAGGATGCCGAAGCTGGAAGCGGTGCTGACAATATTTCCCCGCCCCTTCTGAAGGAAGTGCGGCAGCGCGGCCCGGACGCCATTGAACATTCCCTTCAGGTTGACCGCCTCAACGAAGTCCCACTCCTCATCTGTAAGCTCATGGATCTTCTTGCGTACGCCGACGCCCGCGTTATTGAAGAGGATGTCGAGGTCGCCGAAGCGTTCCAGGGCCGTTCTCACCATTGCCTCGCAGTCAACCCGCAGCGACACATCGCCCTGGACGAAGACGGCCTCGCCGCCGTCCTCCTCGATCAGGCGGTCGACACGTGGGTTCCCGCTCTCGCGAACATCGAAACAGACGACCCTGGCGCCCTCGCGGGCCAGAAGCCGGGCGGAGGCCCGCCCGATGCCGCTGTCAGCACCAGTCACGACAGCGACTCTGCCCGAGAGCCGGCCGTGGCCTGCGCCCATGAGTGGATGCTCGTCCTGGGATTCAGAGCCCATGCCTCGCTGCCTCCATCCTTGCGCCGGCGGCTCAGCTCGATAACCAAACCGTCTGGTACTGACGGCCGTTGAGAAAGTATTCTGGGACGTGGTTCTGCAACCCCGGCTTCAGCCCCTGCAGAAAAAGGCGATTAGCGGTTATCACGCTGGGACTATGGTCGATTAGATAGAGAATGATCTCCTTCACCGCGGCTTTACGCTGTGACTCATCGAAGATCGTGCGCTGTCTATCGATCATGGCATCCACCTGCCCCTCGCTCCAGCCCATGTAGTTCAAGCTGCCCTCGCTGTGGAACATGGCGGTGAGCCAGGAATCTGGATCGACTATCCCGGTCGAAGTCCCTATCAGCTCGAAGGTGAAGGCTCGATTCGCCAGCCGTGTCTGGGCCGCGGTTCCCTGCTCCAACTGCAGCTGGGCGTCGACCGCTCCCTGGCTGAAGCGCTTCCAGTGAGCCTGCATGAGCTGAGCGGCGGGCGGGATGGCGGCATTGCCGCCGTTCGCGAAGAACTCGAATCTCAGCGGCTTGTCTTTCGTGAAGCCGGCCGCGCTCAGCAGGCTGAGGGCCTCCCTGGCGGCTTCGTCCTTCGGTTGCTTCCATTCCAGATGCGTTCGGTATTCGTCGGGCGTCAGGTCCCAGCTCGCGAGAGCGGTGGGGAAGATCGAGCCATAGGCGCCCCTCCCGTACTGCACCTCTGCCCAGGACTTGACGAGGTCGTCATGGTCCAGAAGCAAACGCAGAGCGCGCGTCACGCGAGCATCGTCCATTGGTTTGACGCGCACATTTGGCGCTGACACGCCGCCCGGCGAGTCGTCTGCATACCAGTCAGGCTCGTAGCCCGGCCCTTGCTGCGCGATATACCCCTTGACTTCCGAGCCCGGCACGAGCGCCAGGTCGACCTGCTTGGCCAGGAAGGCCGACCAGCCCGAGAGCAGATCGGAGAATTTCTGGGTGCGTAGGCCGTCGAGGTAGGGCAAACCCGGCTTCCAGTAGTCGGGATTACGCACGTACTCCGCGCTGACGGGGACGTTCATCGACTTCATGATGAACGGGCCAGTGCCGATCGCCACCTCTGCACTGCTGAGCTTTGGGTCCTTGTCGACCACCTCGCGCGCGACCGCCGACATGTTCTCGATCGCCAGCTTTTTCAGCATGACGGCGTCCGGGCCCTTCAGCGTGATTCTTACCGTCGCCTGGTCCGGCGCCTCGAGCTTATCGACCCCGTCGAGAAGGGAACGATAGAGGTAGCGCGGGTCGTTCGTTCGGACGCGCTGCAGACTCCAGAGAATATCTTCGACGGTGAGAGGCCGCCCGTTGACCGGCGGCTTGTTCTGCCATTTGACGCCGGGCTGAAGGTGAAAGACGTACTCAGTCATCGAGGGCTGTTCCCATTTCTGGGCCAGCTCGGGCTCAATCACCCGCGTGCGCACGTTGTAGGCCAGCAGGCGCTCATAGAAGAGCGTGTAGGCCTTGGCGAAGAACTGGCTGGCTTGCCGGGTCGAAGCCCCGTACCCCTCAATGTCGTAGCTGCCGACCCCCCCTCCGCCCGGATAGGTGAGGACGCCGCCCCGCTTGGGCTGCTTGGCTTGTCCGTTCGCCTGTGGGCCCTGCGCGGGACTACGCTTGGCGCTACAGCCAACGGCCGCGGCCGCGATCAAGCCGCCGCCTAACACGCCTGCTCCCTGAAGTGACCGCCGCCGGGTCAGCCGCCGCGATAGTTGGCCTGCACCCAAAGATGTGTTGCTCATCACCGTCCCAGCCATCACAATTGCGCGGCGCCGCCGAGGGCTCTCGCTCGGTCGATCTCTCCGCCGCGTATCTTCGGTCCCATGATAAGAGGTGATGGCGCTGCGCGAGAGGAAATTGAAACGCGTCTTTGCCGCGCCTACACTTGGCCTGTTCACTTCTGGGGGCGGGCGGAAGGCGATGGCGCAGCAGACGTGCGAGACCCGCCGCAGCACGGACGGTCCAGCCTACGAGAGCGCGCCGGGTAGACCTGCCGCCGCTCAAGATGGCCGTCAGTGAGGTGGTGTACGTCCCTCGAGGGGCCATGGCCTCGCCACCATCTGGGCCGGCGACGGGCCGCGGAAGAGCTTCGAGTTTCAGAGGCAAAGGCTGTTCTGCCTGCCTCGCCACGCCTGGCGCCGGCTTGCCAACGCCAGCGGCGGCGCTCACAGCTCCACTGTATTGCGACAGTGGCGGCCGAAATTCGTTTCTGACCACTATAAGACTGGGGGTCTGGTCAGAAACGAATTATCGCCGGGGAAGGCCCTCACGCAGCCCCGGCGAGTTAACGGCGGACATACTATCATTCGGGCAGAGCGAGCCCAGTTGCACGGAACGGAAGGGGTGAAATGCTTTCAAAGAAAGACAACGAGATCCTCTGTCGGGTCGGTCCCGGTACCCCCATGGGCAACCTGCTGCGGCAGTACTGGATGCCCGCCTTCATTTCATCGGAGCTGGAGGCCGACGGCTGGCCGCGGCGCATTCGTCTGCTTGGTGAGGACCTGATCGCCTACCGCGACACGCAGGGCCGCGCCGGTGTTGTCGACGAGAACTGCCCGCATCGCGGCTCCTCGATGATCTTCGCCCGCAACGAAGAGGGCGGGCTGCGCTGCGCCTATCACGGCTGGAAGTACGACTGCACCGGCGCCTGCGTCGACATGCCCAGCGAGGGCGAGCAGAGCAACTTCAGGGACAAGGTCAGGATCAAGGCGTACCCGACGCAGGAACGCAATGGGATCGTCTGGCTCTACATGGGGCCGCGCAAGGCGCCGCCGCCGCTACCGGACATCGAGCTGAATCTCGACGGTGGTTCCAAGTCCGAGGGCATTCCGTTCAAATACGTCCGCCAGTGCAACTGGGCCCAGGCGTTGGAGGGGGACATCGACAGCGTCCACCTGAATTTTCTCCACACGCGCCTCGACCAGCGGGACAACCTCACGCTCGGCGACTCAAATCCGCAGTTTCACGTCGTGCCCACGAAATACGGTCACTACTTCGGCGTCCGCAGGACCGTCAGCGAGGACAAGTACTACTGGCGCATCAACCAGTACGCGATGCCGTGGTACACCGCAGTGACGGGGCCGTTCAGCAAGGTCTGGATGCCGATCGACGACTACAACACGCTGATCATGGAGTGGACCCCCTCACGCCCGGCGGGCATGCCTCGCGACTACGACGACCTGGCGAACATGGATACGGGGCGCCAGCCCTGGGGCTACAAGCCCGACAACATGATGATCCCCTGGGGCAACTGGCGGCTGAAGGCAGACGTCGATAATGAGTGGCTCCGCGACCGCGCGCAGGAGAAACATCATCTCTTCCTCGGCATCTACTCCAACCCGCTCCAGGATTCCGCAGTACAAGTCACGATGGGCGCCATCTACGACCGGACGCGTGAGTATCTGGGCACGACGGACAAGGCGATCATCGCCTTCCGGCGCATCATGATCCAGGCCGCCAAGGCGTTTCGGGACAAGGGCGAGTTGCCGCCGACCGTGGACGAGCCAACACTGTACCGGGTCCGCGGGTTCGCGGCGATCCTGCCGAAGGATGCGGACTGGATTGAGACCTCAGAGGACTGGCGCAAAGCGTTCTCTGCCGGCGTTCCGGAGGAATACGCCTATAACTTCCGCCGCGGCCGTGCGGGCGCCCCGGCAGCCGGCGCACCCTCGGGAGAATAGGCGGGCGCCGGCCCAGGTGCACTGGCTGGAGTCGAAGGGCTCGTCCTTCGACAGGCTCAGGATGAGCGGATGCAAGGGGTGAACGTGCCGGACGAGGTTCTGCTCACGGAGGTCGAAGGTCCGCGCGGGACAGCCGAGATCTTTGAAGTCACTATGCCAAGCGAGACCACCACCATGGGCGTCCTGGAGGTGGAATACGCGGTGGTTTTCGGCGGCAGGCGCGAGAGCGTTCCCAGCATGGGCGAGGCGCACCTGCTGGCGAATCAGTTGACCGGCCTGGATGACGCCCGGTGAGCTTCGCGGACGGAATCGTCCGGCTTGATGATCTGTCGCTGGCGACGCTGATCGCACTGGTCGACCGGCTGCGGGAGACAGAGACGCCCGATCAATTCTTGTGTCGCGAGATCGAGCTGGATGAGGCCTATCTCGAGGCCGACTCGGAGCTCCGCCAAGTCACCGATCGAGGCGCTCAGCCCGACAGTCTGGATCGGGCGAAGCTCATCCGCGCGCTCGTGATTCGGGCGCACGACCTGCTGGGCGAGAGCGATATCGTCGCCGCGGTCCAGGAGCTGAACAAGGTCATCGAGATGAAGATCGGACTGTAGGTGGCACATGGCATTGGGTGAGTCGCGGACGACGCTGGAGGAGATTATCGCGCGTGAACTGACGCGCGAGGGCGCCGGCGCGCTGGAGCCGGATGTAGCCCGCCGGATTGTCACCGCGGTGGCGGCAGCGATAGACGAGAACAACTACGCCATCGAGTTGAAGCTCACCCAAAAGATGCAGACCTCCGGGCTGCACGTTTAGCCCTCGGCGGCGCCCTATGGCGGCGCGATCCGGCCCTGTGCGGAGTGCGTTCTGGGCCGAGGGTATCTGCGCCCCGTCTTGCCCTCCAGCGCGATCCGCTCGTCGATCTCGTTGGGAAAGGCCTGGTAGTAGGCGAACGCGGCGTTGAACTGGGCGGGGGTCAGCCAGTCGAAGGTCTCGTAGAACTGCGTGCGGTCGTTGCCGCAGGTCCGATACTCGTGAATGAGCTCCCAGACAGCGAGATCTGTCCCAGCGATGCGCGCGATCCGGCCTGCGGGTGCGTTGACGAAGATGATGCCCGGCGGGCGGAGAAGCTTCTCGGCTTCGGACAGCGCGTCGCTGGTCATGCGCTCAGCCGCCCGCGTCCTCCGCGTAGCGTAAGAGCGATACGCCCTTTGGTGCGCGTGTCGGGCCGTAGGAAACGCCCGCGGGGATGTAGACGACGGCGCCCTCAGCATAGGTCGTGTCGCCAAACTCGACTTCACCATCGAGCACGTACCACATCTCATCGTAGGGATGGCTGTGGATCGGGATGTCTGTCTCGGGGCCCCAATACAGGATCATAATGTTGGCGCCTTCGCCCTTGTGATTCTTAATCAGGAACTTCGTCATTCCGTGGCCGGTTTTGACCTTGTCCACCTCGTTGGCGTTGGCCGACTGCATCTGCGCCATACAGGACCTCCATGAGTTGGTTTCTGTGACACCGCGGCGGTCCGAGGCGTCAGATGCTCAACTCAGCGGGGCGTCGTCGCGTGGGCGGGTCTCGGCGACGGTGGCGCCGGCCGGAAGAGCGCCGTGCTTTCCCTCGCCGCAGCCGTGCGACGGGTGGCAGTCCGTGGCCTCAGTGATATCGATGATGGAGCCGCAGCCTGTCGTCGTCCTTCCGCCATAGACGAGGTCGCCGAGCATCGCACCGGGATACTCTTCGTCGCCCATGGCGCCGTTACAAACCACGAACCGCCGGCCGCCCTTGGTAAGCAGAATCGGTGTGCCGTTCTCGAATGCAAGCATCCAGCGTTTCCGCTCGATTGATTTCCTCAAGGGCAGCCGAGCTTCAGAATATCTTGTCTAGCCCCGGCGTGCCGCCTCGCGGCTGCGCTGGCAGCCGATGCATCTGGTCGCCTCGGGCATTGCCTGCAGGCGGGCCGGCGGGATCTCGGATCCGCAGTCTTCACAGATTCCGTACGTCCCCTCCTGCCTGCGGCGGCGGGCGTCCTCTATCTGCGCTGCGTTCTGCTGGAGGAGCTCGCGCACCATCTGCTCCTCCTCGCGGCCGTGGAGGACGGCCGCGACGTCGCCATCGTCCTGTCCGGCGAGACTGATCTCACCGCTGACCTCGCGGGCATCTCCCGCGAATGCGGTCTGCTCTACCTCTTCCAGCAGGTGTTGCACGCGTCTTGCCTTGCGCTCGAGCGCGTCCTTGGCCGTTCGCTGCGCTTGGGGGTGTGGTCGAGTTCGGGGCTGAGTTCGGGGCATGGCTGCCTCCTCGCGTTTCGACTCTTAGCGCGCGATTGCAGACACACGCAATCGCGCCTGGTCTCGGGACTATAGAGGCCGTGTTCAGAGGGGGGCCATGCCCTCATGGGCTATCTTTGCCTTGGCGCAGATACGCAGAGTCGGTGGTTGTTCCTCTACTCAGAAGGTAACGACGGCAACTCCGCTCTTCCGCGCGGCTCCTTACTTGAAGGGTATGAAGCTTAGATATGAAGCGCGCAAGGGAAGGCGGATTAAGGGTATGCCCGCCTCCGGGCGGCGAGCTGCTACCGAGACTGGACATCCTCGGGCATCGTTGTGTCTCTTATTCGAGGCCCTCGCCCGCCCCCAATCCCGGGAGAGGGGACATAGAGGTGGGGCTATTCCATCCAGACCTGCTCGTAGTTGTAGCCCCAGGTTGTGGAGATCCCCTCCGGAGCCCAGTTGTGGACCTTTGGGCTCTCCAGGTTGAGCAGTTGTCTCCCGGACCAGGACGTGTAGGGCGCGTTGTCCATCATGTACTTCAGCACGTCCTTGACGGCGGCCTTGCGCTGGCTGACGTCAAACAGCGTTCGCTGCTTGTCGATCAGGGCGTCGAGCTTGGGATCGCTGTACTTGCCGTAGTTACGGCCGCCGCCGCTGTGATAGAAGGTTGTGAACCAGGAGTCGGCGTCGTACGGCTGTGCGGGCACAGCATTGGCGCTGATGAAGTCGAAGCTCCCCTCGGCGAAGACCTTGTTGCGCGTGGCGAGGTCGTAGAGCTGCAGGTTGGCGATCTGGACGACCCCCTGCCCGAATTTGGCGACCTGCGCCTGATGGTTTTCGGCTTCGCCGCGCGAGAAGCCGCTGTCGCTGCCGCCGGAGAGGTTGAGCTTCAGCGGCTTGTCCTTGCTGTATCCGGCAGCGGACAGGAGCGTGAGCGCCTCCTTGATGGCGTCGTCTTTGGGCGACTTGAACTCCAGATAGCTTCGATACTCCTTCTCGGTCAGGTCCCAATCCTCCATGGCAGCGCCGAAGTAGGCCGTGAGGTAGCCGCGCCCGAACCAGGTGACGGCCCAGGAGTTGACCGCCTCGTCGTGGTCGATCAGGAGCCGCAGCGCCCGTGCGATGCGCGGGTCATCGAACGGCTTCTTTTGGATGTTGGTCTGAACGGTTGTGAAGCTGACGTCCTTGTACCACTCGGCGATGTAGTTCTTGCCTTTCTGCTCGTCGAACGCCTTCTTGGCGTCCGGTCCCGGCAGGACATTGGCGCCGACGAGGATCTGGCCGGCGGTGAACGCCGCATAGGCCGGCTCAGGGTCCTGGAAAACACGGGTCTTTACACCATCCAGATACGGGAGGCCCTTCTTCCAGTAGTCGGGGTTGCGAGCCACGTCCATGCTTTGGAGCTCGATGCTCGCGAGGACGAAGGCGCCGGTTCCCACCACGTTCTCGGCGTCCGAGAACTTTCCGGCCTTATCGACCACCTCGGGCGCAAGCACGGCCACGGAGGTGCTGGCGAGGTTGGTGAGGATGCTGACGTCCGGCTGCTTGGTGGTAAGACGGATGGTGGCCTTGTCGACGGCTTCGACCTTGTCCATGGAGCCAAGGAGGAGCCGGTTCTGGAACCTCGGGTCGTCCGTGCGCACGCGGTTGAGACTGAAAACGACATCGGCGGCGGTGAGGTCGCGGCCGCTGGCGGGGGGCTTGTTGTGGAACTTTACCGCCGGCTGAAGGTGGAAAACGTACTCAGTCTGGGAGGGCTGCTCCCATTTCATCGCCAGTTGGGGCTCGAGGGCGGCGGTCCGCGGGTTGAGCTGCAGGAGCGACTGGTAAAACAGGCTGTAGGTGCTGGTGTAGACGGGCTGCAGCGGGTGCGGGTCGAGCACGGCGTCAAACTTCTGGGTCTGACTGCGTACCAGGATGCCGCCACGCTTCGCGCTCGCTGAGCCCGATGTCCCGCCGGATGAAGCAGCGGGCTTGCTCGCACCGCCGCCACAGCCCGCTGTGAGGGCAAGCGCGCCGCCGCCGAGCGACGCGGTGGCAATCAGTCGTCGCCGGGTGAGCCTGCGGCCGCGCTGTCGGATCACGATGTTCTCCTACGGGTAGACGATGATCTCAATCGAGTTGGAGTCTGGGTCGTTGACAAACAGACTTATCCCCTCGCCCAGTGCGCCCCAGCCTCTACCCGGCCCTCTTCGCGGCGTCAGCCCGTGGCTCGTGAGGCCCTCGACGACCGCGTCGACGGTGCCGTCCCAGACCATGCAAAGGTGCCCCCCACCGGGCAGCATCTTGCGACCGAGGCGTTCGCAGTCCTCCGGGCTGACGACGTTCACCTGCTGGCTGTGGCCGATATTGAGGAAGCTGCGCGTTCTCTCCTGGCCGGGCAGGACCGTTTGCAGCGTCTCCACCCCGAGCCCTCGGTAGAACTCGAGTGCGCGATCGATGTCGCTCACGACCAGCTCAAAGTGGTCGATTCGGTTCATGCTACCCATCCCAGTGCGCCTCCCACGTGGTCAGATCCTGAACCTCGCCGCGAGGATCGGCGGGCGGCGGCAGCCTGCCACCGTTATAGAGCCTGGCAACGTTGCCGCAGATCACCTTGAACCGGACATCAGGCGTCAGGTGGCGAAGGTCCTGCGTGATAGCGGCTGTGGACAGCGGCCAGGAGCAGGCGGGGTGCGGGTAGTCGTTGGACCACATGAAGGTGTCCTGGCCGTACTTGGACAAGAGCTGACCGCCGACCTCGTCCATAATGAAGGCGCCGTACACCTGCCGGTAGATGTACTCGCTGGGCGGGCGCGACAGCGCCTCAGCCTTGCCCGAGAAGCGATTCTGATAGTAGTCGAACTCCTGCGCAAAGAACGGAATCCAGCCGACCCCCGCCTCAGCGACAACCACCCTGAGGTCCGGATAGCGATCGAGGACGCCGGAGATGACCATGTCGCCGACTGCCTTCATCATGTCGAGCTTGTGCTTGTGGACGCCGATCGGCAACAATCCGGCCTCAAAACGCTCCAGGCTCTTCTCCCTGCCCGGGCCTGAGAGGATGTGAAAGTTGATCGGCATGTTGAGGTC
>Ga0193751_1001094_pt1 | contig 18013 bp, 18 predicted proteins | sample L1c2metaG_FD_143050 | JGI IMG/M metagenome (GOLD analysis project Ga0193751, IMG submission 143050) | Soil microbial communities from a riparian zone of the East river system, Colorado, United States - L1c2 | ecosystem: Environmental > Terrestrial > Soil > Riparian zone | place: USA: East River... | reverse complement strand
AGCAATACGAATTGGCGGGCTGAGACCGGCTCCCAGGCTGCCGGACAGAAGACAACCACCAGCGAGCTACCACGGGCGTCGGTCAGGGCGAACGACTCGTGGTCGTTGCGCGGAAGCACGAACAGCGGCGCGGGCAAGCCGGGCCGGAGCGGAGCAAGATCTTCAGCCATAGCCTTAAGGTAGGGCGCCTCGCATCGGCTGCAATTGTCCATTGGGGCAGGATTTTCGCCTACTTCTGATCTGGCCTACGCAGTTCCGTGGTGTAACTGCGTGTACCCGAGTGGGCAACGCCCTGGAGAATAAACGCGCTCCAGGAGCCGGCCTGCTCGCGCGCCTGAGGGCAGTCGACGTGTCCTGGGCGCCAACGCTGGTTTCAGGCAATTCGGTGGGTTTTGCGGGACAGGTCCGGGTTGCTCAGGCGTCACCGGATGGTGAGAGCAGGCCCAGCCGCGACGCCACGGCGACGGCCTGCGCTCGCCTTGTGACGCCGAGCTTGTTAAAGACGGATGTGACGTGCGCCTCGGCCGTGCGCTCTGCGACCGCGAGGCGGTGCGCGATCGCACGATTTGACAGCCCGTCGGCCATCAGTTGTAGCACCGCCTGCTCACGCGCGCTTAGTGGTTCGCTGCCCGCCGGCTCGGCCAGCGCTTCGCCTCTACTCACGCCGCCGGATTCAACGTCAAGCAGCAGTTGATGTGCCAGCGCCAGTGTCTGTCCGAACGTCAGGAGCCTACCAGCCGCCAGCGTCGAGTCGTAGGCTCCCTGCCCCAAAGCGCTCCTTAAGCGAACCTGAACATCCTCTAAGCCGCCGACAACGACCGTTGTGAACATCATTTCACCGGGCGGTCGAAGCGCCTCGTACGCCCCCAGAAGCGCTGCGGCCCGGCCTGCCTGCGCTGTCTCCTCAGCCGCTAAACGAAGCACGCCGTCCGCGGCGAGCGCGAGCAGACTTGCGTCCCCGAAGCGGCCGCAGATGACGAGCGCCTCGCGGAGGGCGGCAACGGCGCGCTCGGTCTCCCCTACGCCATGATGCACCCGTGCTGTGAGGATCAGGGCGTCGCCCGACATGAGCTCGTCATCCAGATCCCGCGCCGCGGACAGCGCAGCCGCCAGGAGCTCTCCGGCCCAGTCGAGTTGCCCGGACCTGATCGCGGCAGCGCCGAGCGTCATCCGCGCTAGCATCCCCCACCAGTCTTCACCGGCCTGTTGCGCGGCGCCGGCTGCCTCAGCCAACAGCGACCGCGCCGCGCCCACATCTCCTGCCTGGATCGCCAGCCAGCCGAGATTTGCCAGGGAATGGACAATCACCGATCCAGCCTCCAGCTCACGGCCAAGGACAAGCGCTTCCTCCAAGATCGGGCGCGCCTCCAGGCCCTGTCCCGTAGCCATGAAAGTAGCCGCGAGACGGCCGAGCGCCAGTACCCGCAGGGTCGGCGGTGCCTGCGGGGCGCCGGCGAGCCCACGCTCGAGCCAGCTCCGTTCTTCCCGCAGGCGGCCGCGGCGCCCCCAGGGAATGGCCAGCGCCACCGCCAGCCGCAGCCCGAGCTCACCGTGTTCGTGTTCGAACGACCAGCCAAGCGCAGAGCGGAGATTCTCGAGCTCCGTGTTGAGCCGAGCCAGCCAGACGCCCTGATCACGACCTCGGAGCTCAGGGTCCGCGCGCTCGGCCAAGGCGGTGTAGTACTCGGCATGGGCCTGCCCAACCAGCCTTGGGTCATCCTGGCGCGCAAGCTCCTCCAGGGCGTACTCCCGGATCGATTCGAGCAGGCGAAATCGCCGCTCCCCGCCCGCCTGTTCCTCACTCAACACCAGGCTCTTGTCCACAAGTGATGCCAGCCCTTCCAGAACGACGCTGCCACTCAGGCCGGTGGCAGCCGCGACCGCCTCCGCCGCGTCGAGGCTGAATCCGCCGGCAAAGGCGCCGAGCATCCGCAGCAGCCCCTGCTCTTCCGCCTGCAAGAGCTCATAACTCCACGCGATGGCTGCTCGGAGCGACTGCTGCCGCTCGGGAAGGTCCTGCGCCTGCCAGCGGAGCATCGTCAGCCGGTCACTCAGCCGGTCCAGGATCATCCGCGGCGACAGGACGGAGATCCGCGCCGCTGCCAACTCGATCGCCAGCGGCAGTCCGTCCAGGCCGATGCATAACTCCAGCACGGTGCGCCCGTTCTCGGGGCTGAGCGCAAACCCAGGAGCCTGGGCGCGGGCACGCTCCAGAAAGAGCGCCACGGCGGGTACCCGCTCCAGTTCGACCAGCGGCGGAAGATGAACGGGATCCGCAAGCGCCAGCGGCGGAACGTGAAAGGTCTGCTCAGCGCGCAAATGCATTGCCTCACGGCTGGTCATGAGCACGCAGAGCCCCGGACAGGCCGCAAGAAGCTCCGGAATCTGCAATGCCGCCGGCAGGACCTGCTCGAAATTGTCGAGGACGAGCAAAATAACGCGGTCTTGCAAGTACGTTTGCAGCCGCTCCAACGCCGAGCCGTCACCGCTCTCCCCCAGGCCCAGCGCCGCGCCGATCGCCGGCAGCACCGCGGCAGGATCACGAACGGAGGTCAGGTCGATGAACGTTGCGCCATCGACGAAGCCGCCCGCAACCTCGGCAGCAACTGTGAGCGCCAGGTGCGTCTTGCCCACGCCCGCCGGCCCGGTCAGGGTCAGGAAGCGGGCCTGCGAGCGAAGTAGCCTGGCGACCTCCTCAACCTCGGACTCGCGCCCGATGGCTGGGGACGGCGGAGGAGGAAGGTGAGCCGGAGTGCGCAACGCGGCGACGGCGGCGCCTGGCCCGGATCGGTGCAGCGGGCCCCGATGCCGATCGACCGATCGCTCGAGCAACCGCCGGTCGTCCGCCGGCAGCGCCAACGCATCGGCGAGCATCCCCACCGTGACGGCGTATGGCGCCCGCCGCGTCCCGCGTTCCAGATCGCTAATCGCCCGAAGGCTCAACCCCGCCTTCTCGGCGAGCGCTTCCTGCGACAGGTCGGCGGCCAAGCGGTGCTGCCGGAGCATTGCCCCGAAGCTCTTGGTATCGAGCTCAGCCATATCGGGGATCTCCACCACGGGTGTTCGCCGGAGGCCCAGGCTAACCGCTTGGCGCCGATGCTACCACTTTAATTGGTGCGTCCGTGACGCGCGCACAGCGGGGTCGGGCTTCGTTGGGCCTGGCAGCCGATGCTATGCGCCGGGCAGCCATGTTGGCCGCCCAGACCCCACGCAGTTCCATGTGTGTGTGACAAGTGCGTCTGTGTGCGTGTTCGGGGGAGCGGAGGTAGGGGATTCTCAAGTTATGGAGCGCGGATTCACAGACAACTCCCGCGGTCCTTTAGTTCTCGCGCATGCGAGGGAGGGTAGATCAAATGATTTCAGGTATCTCGCGCTGGATTGCCTGTCGTTCGACCAGCGGGCGCGCGGCGATGTTGGGGACGGCAATGCTCGGTGCCGCCGTCCTCGGCGGCGCACACGCGCAAACCGCGTCGGCCTATCCGTTTTACGTGAACCCTTATCCCTACGGGTACTCCTACGGATACAACGCCTGGCCGTACAACAACGTGCAGACCTGGCCGTACAGCAGCTATTCCTCTGGGTACAACGGCTACGGGTACAACAACTGGCCGTACAGCAGCTATTCCTCTGGGTACAACGGCTACGGGTACAACTACTGGCCGTCGGGCTACGGCTATCCATACACGTACGGCGGGTACGTCATACCGTAATTCGGTCGCCCTCAAAGCGAAAAGGAGCCAAGAATGAAAACGCTAAGCCGGCTACTTATTATCCCTATCCTGCTCGGTGGGTTGCTCGGCCTCGACAGCCTCAACCTGGGTTCCGCCTCGGCGCAGGCCAACCTGGCCACCGTCACCTGCGCACCGGCCGCAAATTCCTGCACAGTTACCCTCAATTTCAGCGTAGCCGCCGGCAGTTCGTTCACCGCCGCCCTGTCCAACGGAACGATGACCACCATCTCCTGCCCTCAGGCTTGTGTCGCGGGCAGCCAATATACGGTCAGCATGGAGTCCACGAGCTACAGCGTCCCTCAGACCACGGTCGCCACGCAAACCGTCGCCCCGGGCGGTCTCTGCGTCAACGGCTCCGTGCCCGGGCCGACCGGATGTACCTCCACCAGCCTCGGTTACTATCCGTACACGTCGGGTGGTCTCTACTCTTCGTATCTTCCCCTCAGCAATTACCCGGGCTACTTCGGCGGCTATTCCAGCAGTTACTACCCCGGCTACGTCGGCGGCTATTCCAGTAGTTACTACCCGGGCTTTTACGGTGGCTATTCCGGCTGCAGGCCATACGTCTTCTCCTGTGGTTCGTCCTGCCTGCGACTCTACACATTTCGGAGAGTCTGCTAACCGGCACTCAGAGAACGCCAGGGCGTGCTACGTGAACGGATTCGCGGATGCTCGCGAGCTGCGATGGGACCCGATAGTTAGACCCGACAACGTTGGGTTCGAGGTCAACGACGGCATCGTCACGCTCACCGGCACGATCGGCGAATGCGATGAGCGCGGCAGCGGCCTTGTCGGTGAACGTGAAGGCGACGATGTTCTCCGGTTTGATGCCGTCGGCTTGGTGGCGATGGAGGATGTTGATCGGCGAAGAGCTAGTGAGACCACGCAGGAGATCGACGATGAGCACCAACCTGGCAGCAGCAACGACCCATGCCACGCGGACACAGCCCCGTACGCTTCGCATCGACCCGTCGCGATCGCAGGTCGCGTTCTGGGTGCGTTTCCTCGGGCCGGTCTCCGTGCACGGCCTCCTCGCGGGTATCGACGGCAGGATCACACTGGATGATACGGAACCGGAGCGCTCGACAGTGCGCGCGACGGTGGACGTGGCAACGCTCGATACCGGCATTACCAGGCGCGACCACCATCTGCGCTCAGCGGATTTCTTCGACGTCGGGCGCTATCCGCTCGCAAGCTTCGAGAGTGACAGCGTCGAGTCGCTCGCCAACGGACAGTGGCGGGTCCACGGCCTGCTCGATTTGCACGGCGTCCGGCGGCCCGTGGCGCTCGACACAATCTCCGCGGAGATGGGCGATGGCGAGATGCGGCTCACCGCAACGATCGGCCTCAGCCGGCGCGACTTCGGGATCGGCAAAGACGACCTGCTCACCCGTCTGATGCTCGGTGACCGAGTGCATCTGGAGCTGACGATTGCCGCTAAGCCTTGACACGATGCGTTCTCGGTATCACGCACAAGACGGAACTAAAGGCAGGTACGCAATGAACAAGCTTCACATCATCATCGGGAGCACCAGAGAAGGCCGGGCGGCCGCGCCGGTTGCGCGGTGGGTCGAACGCCGCGCCATAGAGCATGGCGGCTTTGACGTCACACTCCTCGACCTCCGCGAGTGGCGGCTCCCCATGTTTGCTGAAACGCTGGCCACCATAGGCGACTTCAACGATCCCACCTACTCCGAGCCGATCGTCCGTCAGTGGAACCGAACCATCGTCGACGGCGACGCCTTCATCTTCATCACGCCCGAGTACAACCACAGCTTCTCCGGCGTCCTGAAGAACGCGATCGACAGCGTCTTCGCGAGCTGGGGACTCCGCAACAAGCCTGCTGCTTTCGTGGGGTACAGCGCCGGCCTCGTCGGCGGTGCGCGCGCGGTGGAGCAGCTTGCGCTGGTGACGATCGAGGCGGAGATGGTGCCGCTGCGCAACTCGGTGCTCGTCGGCGCCGTCCACTCGGCGTTCGACGTCGATGGTCAGCCCACGAATCTGCAGTCCGACATGGCCCTCGCCATCCTGCTTGAAGACCTGTCGTGGTGGACGGATACAACCGTCGCTGCACGTTCGGCTGGGGAGCTCGAACCTGGGTCGCTGCGGTTCCGTGCGCTCGCTGCAATCGCGGCTGGATAGCCGTCTCTCAGACGGCCGCCGAGAGTGTCGTTCCCGATGAAATAGACAGGCTCCTAGCCTAGCGGACCCATGTGTGCGCCAAGCCGGGCAAGGGCTCAGGGGGCGTTGAGGCCGAGGATCCGCGCTGATAGGCGGGATCCCAACCAGTATGGATTCACTATGCCAGAGACCGCTTGTACCCCGCGTTCCAGGGTTGTGGACCACTAGTAGAAGCCGGTGTGACCTCCGCCTTCTCGGCGAGCGCTTCCTGCGACAAGTCGGCGGCCAAGCGGTGCTGCCGGAGCATTGCCCCGAAGCTCCTGGTATCGAGCTCAGCCATATCGGGGATCTCCACCGCGGGTTTCACCGGAGGTCCACGGGCCGATCCTACCACTCTGCTCTGCCCGCAGCGTCCGTGATACGTACCCACGCATTTGTCGCTGTGTGATCCAACTGCGTGGTTGCGCGTAGGCCATACCTGCAGCGCCAGGCACCGTAAATGCATCAGCCGCGCGGGCTGTGCAGAGTCCAGCACCGCGTAAGACACGAGGCGTGATCGAGGGAGCAACGTGATGTTTCTGCTCAAGGGGTGCCCCCGTTGCGGCGGCGACCTGTCCGTCGATCTCGAGGACGAGGCGATCTGTATCCAATGCGGCCACGAGATGAGTGGCTTCGGTCGGGAAGCGCTCTCACGGGCGCTGACTGCGGCGGCGACCGGAGTTAGCTCCGCCCCGGTGGCTCTTGCGACAAAACGCCCGACGGAACGCCGCGCCGGCATCAATTCGATCAGGTCAGCCTCATAGACCGGGTTTGGAGGGAGAACGAGGTGGTCACGGAAGCAGGAACGCAGAACGGGATCAAGCCGCCTCCTCAGGTGGACCAGCAGGCCCATCTGGAGCCCGCTAACTCGTCCACCCCGCGCCGACGCCTGTTGCAGAGTCTAAATCTCCGCCCGCTGATTGTGCCGGTTGCTGTCCTCGGCGTCCTACTCGCCGGAGTATTCATTATCAACGCCATCGTGAGCAGCCGCTGGTACGTCTCCACGGACAATGCGCAGGTGGCGGGGACACCCGTGGCCGTGGGACCCCTCAATGCCGGCCGAGTCGAACAGGTTTACGTCCGGGCTGGCAGTCAGGTGCGGCGGGGTGAGTCGCTCGCGCGATTGCTGCTCCCCACTGTCTCGAACTCGGCGAGAATCGAGGAAGACATCCGTGCGCCGTTCGACGGCGTCGTCATCGAAGTCCCGGTGGGAGCCGGCACGACCGTGTCCGCGGGGCAGGCCATCGTCACAGTCGTGAATCCGAACGAGCTCTATGTCAATGCCAACATCGACGAGACCAGCGTCGGCAAGGTGCAGGCCGGCCAGCCGGTCGACGTGCACGTCGACGCTCTCAACCAGGACCTTCTCGGGCAGGTGACGGCCGTCACGGACGCCAGCGCCGCGACCTTTTCGCTCTTGCCGTCGCAAAACAACTCTTCCGGCAGCTTCACCAAGGTCAATCAGAACGTGCCGGTCCGCATCGACGTCGACGATCTGAGCGACCAGCCTCTGCTGGTGGGGACATCTGTCGAAGTGAAGATCCACGTCGCCGGGCACTAGCTGACCCGTCGCTTCGAGGAGCGCCATGTCGTACCCCTTCCGCGTCCTCTTCTGTGTCCTCGCCGGTATCACGATGTTCACGATCGACAGCACCGTCGTGAACGTCGCACTCGCGAAGCTCGAAGCCGTCTACGCCGTCGATGTCTCGACCGTGCAGTGGGTGGTTACGGGCTACGCCCTCGCCAGCGGCATCATTACGCCGATGGCCGATTTTTTTCTCAGCCGTTGGAGTATGAAGCGGGTGTGGCTCACCGCACTCGCCGGCTTCACGGCGGCTTCGATGCTCTGCGGCGTGTCGTCCGTGTTCGCAATCTTGATCGCCGGCCGCGTCCTTCAGGGACTCTCTGGAGGCCTGCTGATCCCCATTGGGATAAGCTCGATCTTCAAGGTGTTTCCTCCAGAACGGCGCGGCCTCGCGCTGGGATTCTTGGCGATCCCAATCGTTGCCGGACCCGCGCTCGGTCCGATCATGGGTGGCTACATCGTCAGCTTTCTTGACTGGCCCTTGATCTTTTTCATCAATCTCCCAATCGGCATTCTCGCCATGGCGCTCGCGGCGCTGTGGCTGCGCGAGGAGCGAGAAGGGGCGCTGCTGCATCTCGATCTGCCGGGCGCCCTCCTCGCGGCCGCCGGCTTTACGCTCATCCTCTACGCTTTCACACGCGTTCCAGATGCTGGCTGGGCCTCGCTGACGGTCGAGGGTCTGCTCATGCTGGGAGTGCTCACGCTCGCTGTGCTCGTCTGGCACGAGCTTCGAGCCCGCGAGCCACTGCTCGAGGTGCGGCTGTTCGCGATTCCGCAGTTCGTGATCGGGAACGTGATTGGCTGGACGAGCACGATCGCCCTCTTTGGAGCTGAGTTTCTGCTGCCGCTCTACCTGCAGAACCTTCGCGGCTTGCCGGCCTTTAACGCGGGACTGTTGTTGCTGCCGCAGGGGATAAGCACGGCCGTCATCGGGCCGATCGCCGGCCGGCTCACCGATCGCTTGGGTGTTCGGCCGGTAACCATCTTTGGCTTCGTCCTCCTCGCCTATAACACCTGGAGCCTGTCGCACCTGACGCTCTATACGCCATATCTGACCTTGCAGGCCTATCTCGTGCTGCGCGGCGCGGCCCTCGGATTCACGCTGCAGTCCGCCAACCTCGTGGCGCTCAACGCCGTACCGGCCCGCTTTGTGACCAACGCCAGCTCTCTGTTCACGGCCACGCGCAACGTCTTTCAGTCGCTCGGGATCGCGCTGCTGGGATCCGTCCAGCAGACGGCAACGATCACGCATACCGACGAGCTACGCCGAAACGTGATTCCCGGCAGCCCAGGCGCCTTGATGATCCAGCAAATAGCATCGGAAATGCTCCGAAACACGCCGGGACTTTCGCAAATCGCGGCTCAGGCGCAGGCTGGTATGGTCGTGCTCGGCCAAATCGAGCAGCAGGCGTCGGTGCTCGCCTACGGCGACGCCTACCGCTTCACGTTTTACGCAGCCCTGCTGGCCATTGGCCTAAGCTTCTTCCTTCCTGGCCGGATAGCAAAACCGGAAGGTGCAGAGGCGATGGTGGCCGCATGAGACGCACATTTCTAATGACGCTTGCGGGCATCACGGCCCTCGGCTCAGTCCTACTCGCTCCCGCGTCACGGGCCGCGGCCGTGGCCTCTGCGTCAGTCCCTCCCCGCATCTTCCGGCCGCCGACCGCACAAGGAGCTCTCGTAGCGACTCCGGAAGCGGCGGTGGCGCACGCGGTTCAGGCCCAGAACGCCGTCTATTCCGGCGACTGCGCCGCTGCGATCTCGCCGGAAGACCTGGGGAAACTCTGCTCGAAGTTCGTGGCTCAGAACGGCACCCTGCGTGCCTACCTCGTCGGCCGGACCTTCTCCGAGTTCAGTCAGTGGGTCTTTATCCAGCAGAGCGCGGATGGATGGCGGCCGGTCATTGCCGCACCGTTCGACGGCACCGCACTAGCGCCACAGATTCCCTGGCCCGATCAATCGTTGAGGCCCTGAGCCGGTTACGCGAATCGGGGAATCGGTCACAGCTGCGCTTGTCGCTCGCTTTCGCTGCCGACGACGTTGACCTTGCCTACCACCTAGGCGTTGATGCCCCTGGAGGCGATGGCTACGTTGGGGGCCTTGAGACCCGACGCCCGCGCTGCCGACTCGGGTCTGAACGCGAAAAGACCCGCCAGAACGGCGGGCCTTGAAGTGGGTATGGCTGCGGGGGGACGTGTTCCCAGGGGCTACGACTCAGAGGCACTGCTGATTGGCGGCGCCGTCGGCCGAAGCGGAGCGGGGGTCGGGGGCCCAAAATCAGAGACTTGGTGCCATTGACCATTCTCCCCGCAAATGTACTTATGGCCGTTTGCGCCGACGGCGATTTCTCCCGGGACGGCAAAGTCCCAGTAGTTGGATTCAGGGTCAAAGCGGGCGCAGAGGTTGGGCCGCGGGTGGTTGCCATTCGGTTGCGCATGGGTCTGGGAAGCCTCCTCCGTGGAGGCCGTGAAGGAACTCGTCGAGCCAATCGTCGGTGCCTACAGCAAGAACGAGTACAGCGAGATGGCCATGCAACCACCGATGTAGGGACCTGGTGCCACAGGCCCGAGGTTGAAGATTGGCGGCCTGTCTGCCCTGCCGGCTCAACAATGCTAAATCCCGGCGCGCAAAGCGTCCTCGCTGGCATCTTCATTCCAGGGCTCTTTCCAACATTGCGAGCGAACACTTGATGATGCGGTCGTTGTTCCCGTGAATAGCGACGTAGTCAGTTGATACGCGCCTTTGTTTACGAACGATACGAACTTATGGCCGGCGTCGTTGGCAATGCATCCGGTTGCTGGCGTCGTAGGCGATGGAGGCGTTGACGGCAAGGCGCCAGGCTCACGGTCGGGGGTCAAAAGCAAAGGCTCCGAGGAAATTAACCTCGGAGCCTTGCGAATTCTGAATCTGAAAACCACGGATCGTGTCAAGGCTTGGCGGCGATCGTCAGCTCCAGATGCACTCGGTCCCCGAGCGTCAGACGCGTGAGCAGGCCGTCTTTACCGATGCCGAAATCGCGCCGGCTGAGGCCGAGCGTTGCTATGAGCCGCAGCTCGCCATCGACACTGTCACTCTCGAAGCTTGCGAGCGGGTAGCGCTCGACGTCGAAGAAATCCGCTGTGCGCAGATGGTGGTCCCGCCGGCTAATGCCGGTCTCGAGAGTCGCCATATCCACCGTCGCACGCACCGTCGAGCGCTGCGGTTCGGCTTCATCCAGTAGGATCCTGCCGTCGATGCCTGCGAGGTGGCCGCGCACGGAGATCGGCCCGATCCAGCGCACCCGGAACGCGATCTGCGATCGCGACGGGTCGATGCGAAGACAGTAATGTAGGTACCCGATGGTTACCAAGTCTCCACTCAGTGTCGAACATCACGACATCTATGAGACCAGCTGCCAAGCGCGGGGCGCGCTGGCGCGGATCGCGGACAAATGGGCGGTGCTGCTCGTGCTCTTGCTGCAGCAGCGACCCTACCGCTTCAACGAAATGCGCCGGACCATCGAGGGGCTGTCTCAGAAGATGCTGACGCAGACGCTGCGCAATTTGGAGCGCGACGGCTTGGTATTGCGCGAGGGCTACTCGACGACGCCGCCACAGGTGGAGTACTCGCTGACACCGTTAGGACAAACACTCTGCGCGGCCGTTAGCGGGATGCGCGAGTGGACCGAGACGCACGTCGACGATGTCCTTGCCGCCCAGGCCGCCTTCGACGCCCGCGCCGCCCGCCCGCTGCTGCCGAAATAGGGATAGTGCCCGTTCGATTCCGGTGTGTCGGTCGCCCTATGGAGATGCCCGGCTCGTCACGGTGAGGCGGGACGGACCGGCCTGCGCATCGCCCGGTATACCTGGGCGGATGAGGGTGGCGAGGGGAGCGGCTGGGCACCCTCGGCGCGGCAGCCGTCGAGAAAGAGGGCAACGAAGCGCTCCCAGGCTTCGCCGTCCAGCTCGCCTCCGCCCGCGGCGCGCGCGTCATCGCCACCGCCCGGCCAGGGGAGGAGACCGCCTTCGTTCGAGACCTGGGCGCCAGCGACACGGTGGACTACACCGGTGACGTGGCCGCGCAGGTCCGCGTGCTGAGCCGGCGGGGCTTGGACGCCGTCCTGCACCTTGCCGGGGACGCCGTCGCGCTCGCGGACCTGCTCGTTTCCGGTGGACGCTTCGTCTCCACGCTCGGCGTCGGGCCAGAGCAACTCGCAGGCCGGGACCTGACCGCGACCAGCGTCAATGCCACCCCCGCCGCCGAGCTGCTCGACCGGCTGGCGGCTGAGGTCGCCGCCGGACGGCTCCGCGTCCCCATCCGGCGACGCTACCGCCTCGATGAGGTACCACAGGCACTGGCCGATTTCGCCGCACCGCATGTCGGCAAGCTCGGCATCACCATCGCGTGAGTCGAGGACGAGCAACGCAAGCAGCGATATTCACTATCAGAGGTGCTTCTGGCGTACGGAGTTTGCCGCCAGTGCGGCGCATCTGAAGTGGGCCGAAGGGATTCGCGGTCAGAAGAAAGTAGCGGGGGAGGGATTTGAACCAACGACGCGCGGCTTATGAGTCCGCTGCCTCCGTCCCACCTCGCTGTAACGTACCGCCGCACGCTTTTGAGATACCTATTTGCCCTGAGAGGCGGTCTTACCCGGTACGGCGCCAAATCGTCGCGCTGGCTATGGACCTGGAGTTGAACGCCGGACCTCCTGGACTCACCGTCGAGTTGCGCCCGGTCGCCGTGACGGCTAGAACTGTGCATGAGTCGCACTGGCAGCGGGAAGGCGCGCACACGCGCTTCGGGGGTATGGACGATGCACATTGGCGTACATTTCTTTCCCAGAGAAGGGTCTATGGGTATCGTCGAGGTGGCGCGTGTTGTCGAGGATCTGGGGTTTGAGTCGCTCTGGGTCGCCGAGCACACCCACATCCCCGTAAATCCGGCTCGGGGACTTCAGCAGCGCGGCCCGATTCCTGACTCCCACTCGAGGATGTTTGATCCGTGGATCAGCCTTGCGGTCGCCGCGGCGGTTACCAACCGGATCGGTCTTGGAACCGCCGTCTGCCTCGTGACGCAGCACGATCCAATCGTGCTCGCCAAGGAGATCGCCACCCTCGACGTTCTCTCGGGCGGGAGGGTCCTCTTCGGCGTCGGAGTCGGATCGGTGGTTGACGAGACCGCCAACCACGGTGTCGAGCCAGAGGATCGTTGGAGCGTGCTGCGGGAGCGGATCCTAGCCATGAAGGAGATCTGGACCAAGGATGAGGCCGAGTTCCATGGCAGGTTCGTCAACTTCGATCCGATCTATCAATGGCCGAAGCCAGTGCAGAAGCCCTATCCTCCGGTCATCGTTGGCGGCACCGGTCCACACGTCCTAAGCCGCGTCATCGCTTACGGGGACGGCTGGATGCCGTTTCGCATTTCTGGAAGTAACTTTCTCGATCGCGCCGCCGAGCTCCAGCTGCTCGCGAAAGCCAAAGGCAGAGGTGCGATTCCGGTCGGTGCGAGCGGCGCCGACCCGGATCCGCAGCTGCTCGAGCAGTATCAGAAGGCGGGAATCGTGCGAGTTGTGCTGCGAACGCTGCCAAGCGACCGCGAGGAGATCCTTCCTCTCTTGAAGGCGTACAGCACACTGGTGAAGCAATTTGCCTGAGATCTATACTCGCATCCACATTCTCCTTCAAGCGTTGTAGGCATCGATCCGCAATCTTGCCGGTTTTGCGTGAGCTTTCATCGCGAGCGGAATGGATCGGTTTGGCTTGGCTATCAAGAAGCCCTCGGGAGGCAGGTAAGCCTCGCGGCCGAGGGGTTCTTGGATCCAAAACGAATCCGCTTGACCGTGCCGTCCCCCTTGCATCCGCCGTCTGCGTTGTATCCGCCGGAGGCGTTGCAGGCTGTAGAGAGGTCGGGGGTCGAGGAAGAGACGAGCTAATAGCGAGCGACAGGGAAGCGTCGAGGTCGCCACGAGTGCGTTTGGTTCCGTTACGCTGAGGGCGGCGGCAGGCAGGAACGCGAACGCGGGGAGCTTGAACTCCGCTGCCGTCGGAGCGCCGTGCACCCCTGCGAATGTCCCAGGAAACGTGGTATTCTCCAGCGCATATCGGGCAGATCCCCGCAGAAGGAACAAACGGTTCATGGCTACCATCGCCGAAGTTGCTCCCGACATCTATCGCATAAATGCTGAGGTGCCACACGCACCGATCACTTTCAGCTTCTTCGTAATCAAGGACGACCTACCAGTCCTCGTGGAAACCGGCCAACGCCGACTGTTTGAGGAAAGCTTGGAGGCCGTTAAGCGCGTGATTGACCCTGCCAGCGTGCGCTACATCGTCACGCCGCACTTCGAGTCTGACGAATGTGGGGCCCTCAATCAGTTCTTGGAGGTTGCTCCGAACGCGCAGACGGTTTGCAGCCCCGTGGGCATGGCCACCAGCTTCGGCGATTTCGCCATCCGCGAGCCACTCGCGCTGGACGAGAGCGTCACGTTGGATTTAGGCAAGCATCGGCTGGGCTTCCTCATCACGCCGTACGTCCATCAGTGGGAAAGTATGCTGCCGTATGACGCGACGACCGGAACGGTATTCACCTCGGATGTCTTCATACAGCCAGGGCCACGTCCTGCCATTACGGACGAAGACCTGACCGAGGAGATGCTGATGGTCTACAAGATGGTCGGCATCTTCCCCTCGCGGGTGCATTTGAATGCGGCGCTGGACAAGATTGAGGCCCTCAAGCCAAGGACGTTAGCCGCACATCATGGCAGCGTGATTGGCGGAAAGGTCTCTGCCTACATTCAGGCATTGCGGGATCATGATGTGACGGGCCTGACGGTTTGGAATCCGATGCAGGCTCCCTAGCCTGATCGAGACCCGCAGAGAGCGCCAGATAATCCTTGACGCATATGGGTAGTTCCAGAGTGAAGGCCCCGGACGAGAGGCCGATCTGGTGACGGATGCTCCTACTTCACACCGGCGTCCACCGCAACCGTTATCGCGAACTGGTAGGCTCTGAGGCCCTGAACGGCGTCGAGCCACCCGAGCCCTTCACTGTGACCTGCCCAAAATGCGGCGACATGTACGTCGCTGAGCTGTTCGGTGGGAGGAATCGCCAGACCTCGAAGAGCACGAACAAGATGTGGCTCTATTCAGGGCGCTGTATGCTTAGCAGCACGTATCACAAAGGAGACACCCATGCTAGGCCGCTTCGCCCGACGGGCTGCCCTTCTCGCGCTCTTTGCCGCGTCCTTCTGCATCCTTGCTGGACAGCCCACTGATAGCGCTCACGCCCAAGCATGCAGCACGACAATCAAGGACAGCAGGAAAGGCGTCGTCGGCTGCGTGCAGCTGCATGCCGGCGTCGTCATTGCCCACACCCGCTACAACGGCAGCGGCGTCTTCTTTGCCGACCTGCAGACCCAGGATCCCACTGCCGCCAAGCCGCTGAGCCAAGATCCCAGCGCCTACAAAAACTCCTACCAGCTCTTCAACAGTTCTGGCCGCGTGGGCGGGGCAGCCGCGCTCATGGTGCCCAGCGACAATACGTATTACTTGGTCATCGACGCCAGCGGGCCCTACGAATTTAACTTCGAGCAGCCGACGCCCGAGACGGTCAGCCCAGTCAACCAGACGAGCTTCACGGGCAAGGCGCAGGACGTCTCCCCTTACTTCCAGCTGCCTGCGGGTCCCATGTCGGTCACTATCCAGGCGGACAGTACCGCGCTGCAGTTCTGGCTGTATGGAGTGGACGACTTGGGCGGCGGTCCCATTCCGGCCGCCACCGACGCGAATAGCTCCGACGGGCGGCTGGTTTCTGCTGGGCCGGAGGGGCCGCCGATAAGTCGGACCATCAATGTGGTCATCCCGACCGACGGTATCTATTTTTTCTACGCCATCGCTTATGGCAGCGCCGGTTCCTTTTCCTGGACCGCCTCGGTGCAATAGACGGAGCGCCGGCTGAATTCGGGAGCATCATCTGTAGGCTGCCGGCCCGATCGCAGTGGTCACACGCGTATCCCCTGGTCCGTCGGGCTCACGACCCCGTCGTCTCTGCTGCTACGAAGGCGCCGAGCGCATGGCCTGTGCCATCGTCGCGGCCCGACAGCATATGAACAGCGACCGTAACGACCCCGACACGCAGCATCCGCCGGTACGCTGAGCGCATTCCAACATGCTATAAACACGACCGTGCGCACAGTGGATAGCCTTGACGTGAGCCATACGCTCGATCAGCCCAACTACGAATTCGACCTCAACTAGACTGCAGCGTTCTGCACGTTGTCAGTGGTCTGAATGGCACTAGATCAGAGCTTGCTTGTCGCCCAACGTATCCCTGCGTTGGGGTCAAGTTCCCTCCGTTGGGGTCAAATCGGGGGTCAGAATCTGAGCAAAGTTACGTTGGCAACCGCGATAGCGCCTGGACCACCAGTCACCCGAAACCCCCTTGACCCTGTCGCCCACCTTGCCTCCGCCGTCTGCGTGGTATACGCCGTAGGCATTGGAGGCTGCGGTGGGGTCAGAGAAGGGGTGAGGGGCGGGCGCCGTTGGGCACCGACCCCCAAGAACACTAGGGCGGCTCGGACGGTGACGCCAAACATCCGATCCGTGGACAGGCTGAGCCGGCAGCTTTCCGATTAGTCGGGCCTGGCTCGACCGCGTCTCCCTTGACGAACCTCAGCCAGCGGGGGGGCTCTACTGTGGAGTACCAGTCCAACCCGGATCAACGGCTGCCGTTTTCCACGTGCCCAGGGCCGCTATTGCCAGCGGACACCAGCCGTGCTGCGACATCCGAAGCGGTTAGGGACATAAAGCCGAGCCGACGTGCCAACTGCAATAGTGGCACGAGTTGTCCCACGCCTGGCAGTTGCTCGTCCCGCCCGATTGCCCCGCCGAGGACGGAGGACTGTACGCGGCGGGTGGCTGCGTAACTACCGCGCTCACCACGGCCCGGCCGCCAAAGCTTGCCGGGCATAGGTCGGAGCCCACATGCCAACTGCAATAGTGGCACGAGTTGTCCCACACCTGGCAGTTGCTCGCCGAGGTGGTCGCCTGGTCCGATACGGTCGTTCCCGCCTGCGCCAGCGCGGGGGAAGCCAGGGAAGACGCGTACGTGAACGAACGGGCGAAGAGAGCCGAACTGAGCACAAATCCTAACAAGGTGAGAGCCACAGCACCGAGAAGGCGTAGCGTGTACCCGCGCATGATTCTTTCTCACTTCCTGATCCACTCACGAAATGACCGCTTCAGCCGCCCGCTGCTCACGGACGGCCGCTCAGCTCCCCATAGCTCGCCTCCTTGTTAAGGAACATTTAACGTTACTGCGTACGCATGATACTTTAAGCCTTGAGCAATAGCCGTGGCAATGGCCCGTTTTCAACATGGTAGCTGTGGAAAGCACCGTGGCTGCGGCAATGCCTACGTGGCCGAACACGACCCATACGACTTCCTGCCCGCCAAAGCCTCCATTGCCGGCAGCGGACAAGGCCGACAACGCCGACGGCACTGAGGCTAACTTCAACCGATTGAGTTATGCCCCCGCAAGCACCTGTCGGTCACCATGAATACGCCGACTGATGGGGTTCTTCTCATCTCAGCTCAGGTGGGCGATGGACCCTCGGAAACTGCAACTACGCAAACGCACTCGCGTCCTGGTGGTTGACGACGACCTGAACTGCCGATTGTTGGTCGCGACGCTACTCCAACTGGAGGGCTACGCCACAACGACCGCAGGGGACGGGTTTCACGCGCTGGAATGCGTCGCCGCCGAAGAGCCCAACCTCATTCTGCTTGACCTGCAAATGCCACTCCTCGATGGCTGCGATGTCCTAGCAGATGTACGGGCGCGAAATCCGCAAGCACGCGTCGTCATCGTGAGCGGCGCTTCTGGCGCAAAGGAACAAGCGCTGGCAATGGGGGCAAACGCGTTCTTGGCAAAGCCTTTTGATTTGGACGCCTTACTGACGACCGTCGAGACCGTGTCGGCAGCGTCCTCGCAGGCGAGAGGCAATCGGTAGCCCCAAGCTTCAAGTCCAGAGAGAAGACTGTCCTGGGCGCGGGTTGTCCAAGGCCGCATGGCCCCCACCGCGTTATTGCCTGCAGCGGACAAGGCGGGCAAGGCGGGCGGCTAATCGGAGAACTTTACTGGTCGAGCCCCGTTCTTGCCAGGGCGATGTTCCACGCTGGCTTCTCTTGGCGAATAAGCAGTTCTTCGAGCGTCTTGATTTCCTCGCCATCGTCCATCGGGAGGACGTAGAACGAACGGATTCAGGGTCTTTCGCGATTAGGGCGTTCAAGTGGCAGTTCGTTGCCTGGCCGTCGAGGTAACAATTGCGCGGGTGGATTTGCCCGTATCCTTGGTTTACTCGCTTGCCGAACGGGTCCCGACTTCGCCCGATGTAGACCAGGTCCGTGCCCTGTCTGTAGGCGTAGAGCCCGCGCTGTCAATGATCATGTTTATTTGCCAGCTGGCTGATCACGTTAATTTGCCACCCGTTGCCCCCCGAACTCGCCTCGGTCGTAGTCGTCGGGCCGCTGCCGCGGGCGATAGCTCTTCCCCAGCATGG
>Ga0193751_1001093_pt1 | contig 18025 bp, 15 predicted proteins | sample L1c2metaG_FD_143050 | JGI IMG/M metagenome (GOLD analysis project Ga0193751, IMG submission 143050) | Soil microbial communities from a riparian zone of the East river system, Colorado, United States - L1c2 | ecosystem: Environmental > Terrestrial > Soil > Riparian zone | place: USA: East River... | reverse complement strand
TGGTGATCGACTTGGAGAAGATGGTCGAGCGAACCCGAGTCGAGCTTGAGCGTTTTGCCAACTTCTCCTAGCCTGGCCCTTGCGGCAAGGAAAGTAGGCAGGGCGGGATACCCGCGCTAGACTTGTTTTGACAACCCACCGCCCGCTCTCGCCCTGACCCTTACCCCCGGCCATCGCGCCCGGGGCGTTGAGAGAGGAGGCAGCGTGGAGGGATCTAGGACAGTTGAGGGCACGAAAGCGATGCTGTTGTCGTGGTTTGGTGACGGCGAGCTTGAGGTCTGTCCTCGATGTCGTGAGAGGCACCTCCTTCCGCTGTGGGGATCGCCGCGGACGAGCGACCGGGTTTGTGTGACCTGTGGCCTCATTCCAACGGCGCAGGTTAACGCTGTGAAAGTCGACGAGCTCGCTGGATAGCGGCTACTGTGGTGTGCATCTAAAGCGAACCCGGTGGTGCTTCCTGCGCCCTCCCGCTTTCGTCTGAAAGCGAGGGTGCAACGTGACCCCTATGACCTCCGAGCGTATCGCTCGCAATGACTCTGCGTTTCGAGCGGCGAACGAACAGATCAGCAGCAAAGCTACGGCTCTGCACACTGCTGAAGATCAACTGATCCCCTTTATCTGTGAGTGCGCAGACTCGACCTGCACGTCCATCCTTCAGCTGAATCTCGTTGAGTACGAGCAGATTCGCACGGACTCGCGTCAGTTCCTGAACGCGCTCGGTCACGATCGCGTCGAAGGGCTTGTAGAAGTGATGTTCAAGAACCACACCTATCTTGTGGTCAAGAAGTCCGGTCGGGCGGGCGAGATCGCTGCACAACTCGACGATCGGCGCAATGATCCGGCTCCGAGAACTAGCGCCGGAGCGCGCTAGCATCCTTTGGCCATGGACTTCCGTGAGAAACGCCTCGGTCTGAACGAGGCGGTCTTCCGCGAGGTCAACGAACGTATCGAGGGTTTGGCAAGGGTTTTCCGGTGGCGCAATTCCGAGTCTCTCGACCTCGTCTGCGAGTGCAGGAACGCGACCTGTATCCAGCGCATCGAGATACCGCGAGCCGAATACGAAGCAGTTCGGGCGAAAGACACACACTTCGCCCTGTATCCCGGACACGCCGACCCCGAAATCGAGCGCGTGATCTCGACGCACAAAGGCTACGAGGTCGTTGCCAAAGAAGGCCCCGCAGCAGAAGTCGCGCGCGACCTGTCGCCGCGCAGCTAGCCGCCGCGAAACAGCAACGAGGTCCTTCAGCGTCTCAAGGCTCGACCACCCGGGCTCCTGCGCTTTGGCGTTTGGCCGAGGCGTGCGTATCCGTTTCGGTCACCCGGCGTTGCCACTAAGAATGGTAAACACGCCAGATCCCCGGAAGCCCGACCGGAACGCTCAAACTCGATCCCGGCTGCCACAGCCCTCGCCGCCTTACCGGCGGCAGGCGTGGATCGAGTTTCAGCGGGCGCTTGACCCATTGGCGCCACCGAAGCCCCAGCCACAGCCCCCGCTCGACATGGACATAACGTCCAACGACTAACGCTGTTGCTGAGGAATGGACTAGACGTGTGAAGCGAGTAAGTAGGGTCGCCCGTCGAGTTCGACCCTGACACTGGCGATGTCATGTGCGAGGAGACAGGTCTCGATCGCAGACAGGAGTCCGAGCAGTTGACTCTCGGGCCGCTCCGCAGGCAGCTCGATTAAGAGCGTCCGGCGAGACCGCTTAGGCGAGTAGACACGTAGCTCCCGCATCAAGCAGGACGCTTCAGCCTCGGTCCGCGCAAGAGAGTTAGGAGCAGATATGCATGCCATCCTGCGACGGTACGAAGGTGTCGTGGTACAGGGTTAGAGAACTCAGGTCGAACTCTCCTGGTGCACGCAGACCAGGTTTCGTTAAGTCGAAGAGGAAATTCTCAGACCCTCGAGCGGCTTCCACGCTAGGTCTACGTGCCCCGTGGATCCGTAGCGGGGCCTCGAAAGCCGGTCTCCGCCCTGTGGGCGGTTTCCCTCGCTCTTTGCGGCTTCTGTCTGGAGCGTGCGAGAAGCGGCGCGGCCTCAGTTCCGCCCACTGCTGATTCGCCATCGCTTCCTCCTCCGGGTTCGAGAAGCCGCTCGAACGCCCAATTCCACCGCTGGTCGCGATGGCCTCCGCCGTGGGGCAAGGCTGCGAATCGATTGAAATCTTGCGCTGGCCATCAGGCAACACTTGGAGGGAGGGTGCGTGTCCCAGAAGAGCCGAAGGACGACAGGGGACCTGAAGCCCGCTCCGTGGAGCGGATTCAGCTCGCCTCTCCGCGAGCTCTGGGAGAGCTTCTTTGAGAGACTCGCTCCGTGCAAAGGTTCAACGTCAGCAGCGGACCGGTCGTGGCCGATTACGTTACAGCGGACCGCGAAGAGGAACTCCTGCGCGTCCTGGACGCTATCGGCGCGCGCGACGTGGTGGTCGGGCCGGAGGGCTACCGCGCCGAGATCACGTTCGTGCTGGACGCCGAGAACTCGAACGCGGCGGTCGAAACAGCCGATGGAACACTGAGCACGTTCGCGGGTGGCTTCTGGCCGGGAGTGGTGGTGGCCTCAAGGATCGACTAGCAAAACGGATCATCGTTAGCGGACCAAACCTCGACACAAAGCCCTCCGTTGACGCGAAGAACGCGCATATGCCGCTGGGCGCGTTTGTGCGCGAGTCGATCGTGAAGCCGAATGCCTACATCTCGCCCGGCTATCCGAAGGGCGTGATGCCGCAGACTTTCGCGACGCAGCTCTCGAAGAGGCAGCTCGCCGATCTCGTCGCCTTCATAACCAGCAGTAAGTAACACCCGCGCTCACGCGATGGTCGGCGGGGGCGCTTAGACCGAGCGAGTGATGTGTGTCGCAGATTGTTGGAAGCGCGACAGCCTGCGAGAGATGGCTGCCGCTTCCTGCATTCGTCGTTGGCTGGAAGGCGTTTGTGCAGGCGCGCCACCTCGAAGCGTAGGCGCGATGCAGCCTGGCTTTTGCGACTGGTGACCGCGTACACGCTGGCCTGTGATGCGCTGGCCACCGCTCTCCGCAGCCTGCTCGCGTAGCCGATCCGCCGGCTGCTAGATCGCCTGAAGGGCCTCCGTATTTTCCCAGGGGTGATGAGCTTGACTTGGCCCGCTGTTGCGGTCGGCGAGGCGATGATCCTCTTCCACCCCTTGCAGCTCACGCACCCTCGAGAGCGTCTCCTCGCGTGCCTCGCTGACGCTCTCGTTGATCCGATTGGGTGCAGCCTTCGAGGGAACTGCTGGGCGCCGCGCTCGTACCCTCGGCGCTGCGTTCGTGGATCGTGACCTCGTACCTGGGTCGGCTTCTCCCGCTGACGGCTCGCCTTAAGGCGAGCGACGCGCACCTGCCTGGATTAGCCTGCCCTCGATGGGGATGGCTGGGGAAGATTTCGAACTGGTGGCTGCCTCGCTGCGTGCGGATGCGGGCGATCTTGGCGCGTTCGTTGAAGCGCTCGCGGTCAAACTGGAACAGGCGCTTCCTCAGCGGACGCGTGTGCGCCGGCGCGCGTCCGGCCTGTTCAGGAAGCGCAAGCGAGTCGAGCAGATCGAGGTCACGGTCGGCGAGGAGAACTATCTGCTTGGCTGTCAGCGGGGTGCGGTCGAGACGCGACGCGCCAGCACAGTCCGCGGCATCGTGGTTAAGTCTGAGCCTGTTCCGCTCGACGAGTGGATCGAGGGGCTGGCGGGAGCGATTGCAGCCGAGGCGCGCAGCTCAGAGCATGGGCGGCGGGCACTGGAGCGGCTGCTGGGCGTGCGACCCGGCCGATGAGTCCGCTCAGCGATTCGCCGCGTAACGCTGCCGACGATTCAGCGACGATCAGACAAGGAGGATCCGACCGATGAGCTATGACCCCGACTCGCTCGCTGGTGTCCCAGAGCATGGCCGTGAGCGCATGGATGCGTTGAAGCGTGGGCTTTTCACCTCCGATCTTTCGGTTGATGAGTTCCTGCTCGTGAAGGCAGCGGGCTTCAAGCCGCTCGGCTTCGTCGTCGGCAGCTCGATCTACCACATCGGATATCAACAGGCATCTTGGAAACAGAGCCAGGAAATGGACGTGCTCACGCAAGCGATGTACTCGGCCCGCGAGCTGGCGATGACCAGGATGGAGGAGGAAGCCGACCAGCTTGGCGCCGACGGCGTCGTCGGCGTGCGACTCGACATCGGCCGCTATGAGTGGGGCGCCGAGATGGCGGAGTTCATCGCTCTGGGTACGGCCGTCAAGCACGCCGGTGGCGAACTCCACCGCGCACCAAACGGACGGCCGTTCACCTCCGATCTATCCGGGCAAGACTTCTACAAACTGCTCGCCTCTGGGCATCGGCCGGTCGGGTTGGTGATGGGCTCCTGCGTTTACCACGTCGCGCACCAATCAATGTGGAAAGCGATGCGCCAGATCGGCCAGAACGTCGAGCTTCCCAACTTCACCCAGGCCCTTTACGATGCGCGCGAGCTCGCGATGGAACGCATGCAGCGCGAGGCCGAACAGGTCAAAGCCGAAGGCGTCGTCGCCGTCCGGCTCGAGGAACGCTCCCACGGTTGGGGATCGCACGTGATCGAATTCTTCGCCGTCGGCACCGCAATCGTGCCCCTCGACGCCGAACACGACCTGACCAAGCCAACACTGACGCTCCCACTCAACAGCTGAGCAAACACGAAGGTCCAGCGGGTGCGGGCAGACGACCATGTCAGCTGCCTAACTTCCGCCCTCCTCGTGCTGATCTGCGCCGACCGACGCGGGTCGAAGACCTGTCGGAGAGGCTTCTGCTTGCGAAGCCGGATTAGGTTCCGCTTCGCAACGGTGCCGCGCTGGCCGGCTGAGAGGCGAGGCCGAGCCGCCCATCTACTCGCAGCGCCTTTAGGCTGCGACGTCGCGGAGCTTCGCTGCATCCGCGAGCGTGCGGAGCTTCTTCAGGCTCTGGTTCTCGATCTGGCGGATCCGCTCGCGCGAGACGTTGAAGGTGCGGCCGACCTCGTCGAGCGTGCGCGGGGGCTGGCCGTCGAGCCCGAAACGCAGCTCCAGCACCTGGCGTTCACGGCTCGAGAGCGTGTGCAGGATCTTCTGCAGAGCGTCCTTGCGCAGCGTCACCTCGGCCGCCTCGTCCGGCAGCTCTTGGTTCTCATCGGTCAGGAAGTGACCGAACTCCGACCCGTCCTCGTCGCCGACCTGCTTCTCGAGCGACACCGGTGTCTGCGCGCTGCGGCGGATCTGCTCCACCTCGTCACCCGTGAGATCGAGGTCCCTACCGATCTCGATAGCGGTCGGCTCACGGCCGAGCTCGGTGCGCAACTTCCGCTCCGAGCGGCCGATCTTGTTCAGCTTCTCGACCACGTGGACGGGCATCCGGATCGTGCGCGCCTTGTCGGTGAGCGCACGCCCGACCGCCTGGCGGATCCACCACGTCGCGTAGGTCGAGAACTTGAAGCCATAGCGGTAGTCGAACTTCTCCGCTGCGCGAACGAGACCGATCGTTCCCTCCTGGATCAGGTCGAGGAAGGGCAGACCCTGGTTTCTGTACTTCTTCGCGATCGAGACAACGAGGCGGAGGTTTGCCTCGACCATCTCCTGCTTGCCGCTGTGGTCGCCGCGTTCGATCCGCTTCGCCAGCTTGACCTCCTGGGCGGCGGTGAGGAGATCGACCTTGCCGATGTCCTTCAGGAACAGCTGCAGCGCGTCGGTTGAAACCTCGGGCGGCGCTTCCTCGCGGACCGGGTGCTCGTCCTCGTCGTCTGCCGTCACGACCTCGATCTGCAGCTCTTCGAGCGCGTGGTAGAAGTCGTCGCTCTGGGCCGGCTCGAGATCCAGCTCGTCGAGCGCGCCGGCGATCTCCTCAGCGTTCAAGTGCCCCCGCTCCAGGCCACTATCCAGGAGCGCACTCATGTCGCGCTGGGCCTTTTCCGCAACGCCCGACGCCTTTTCTTCGTCGATGATCCCCGCTTTCTCGAACCGCATAGCCGCCCCTCTCGAGTTCGCGCCGCCCTGGCGTCAGGCGCCCGCCGCGCACCGAAAGCAGAATCTCCTGCCCGTTGCGCCCGAACGCCCAAGCGTCCCGCCAAAACGGAGATGCCTCCCGTGCATGAGAAGGCCCGCGCAAGACGCAACACGCGAGCCTTCCCAGCGCCGAGCTTTAGACTCTTACGCCTTGACCAAGCCGTTCATCTTGTGGACGATGACTTCGCCCTCCGTCACCTTCGGCGGATTCTGCAGAATGTTCTCGAGCTTCTCGTCGCGCACCCACTCGGATGCGACACGAGTCGACTCGTGGGCCTGCGTCGAGGTGTCGAAGAGGCCGATCGAGCTCATGACGCCGTTACCGGTGTCGATCAGGAAGTAGCTGCTGAAGCCGGGCAGCTTGCTCAGACGCGGTGCCAAGCTCTCGCCGACCTTCTTCGTCAGCTCTGCCTTGTCGCTCGCGTCGATACCTTCGTAGCGTCTCACGGTCGCAAACATCTAGTTGCTCCTAACTTTGATCCTCAGGTTGGAGAACTCGAGCCGAGTTCTCCTGATGCACTCAGGCCAGGTTTCGCAAGTCGAAGAGGAACCTCGGAGCCTCGGCGGCTTCCGCGCTAGGCCTACGCGCACAGCCACCATAGCCGCGATCTCGGCTCACCGACGGATCCCCTCCTTTCTGAGCCCAGCCCGACTCCTCCAGCAATCAGAGCTGCAAGCGAGAATCGCATCGACCGCGATGTCTTCCGTGGAGTCATATCGGTGAACCTGGAGATCCAGGTGGGACTGCGCTACGTTCTTTTAGCCGCGGCGCAGTGTTACGAGCTTGGAGAGTTGGTTTTCGCTGTAGGTGGCGGCGATCGGTGACCCGTCGGGTTCCAGCGCTGGGCCGTTCTTCAATGGCCCGGCGTCGACGGGATCGAACCCGAGCCGGTCGAGGAGCCGCATGACCTTCTTGACTGCGAATCGGTCGTCGCCGGCTGCGCCGATCGCGATGCGGTCGGGCGCTCGCTTGGGGCGCCGGTTCTCTTCGAGTTGGTGGTAGCCGAGTTGGTTGAGGCTCTTGACCACTCGGGCGGAGGGGAAGTGCTCTTGCACGATCATGCTGGTGCCGTCTGGTGCGGTCGTGAGCTCTGGGTCGTCGCCGTCCACGGGCTGCCAGTAGTTCATCGCGTCGATGAGGATCTTGCCGGCGAACAGATCGCTGGGGAGCTCGCGGAAACGGTGCGTGGGGACGGCGAGGACGATGATGTCCGCGTGGCGTACGACCTCGTCCGTTTCCGCCGCGTGTGCTCCGGCCGAGAGCACGTCGACTGTCAACGCGATGTCGTCGGCCGGGCCTGATCCTGAGATCGCGACGTCGTAGCCGGCGGCAATGGCGGCGCGGGCAAGCGTGGTGCCGAACTTGCCGGCGCCGACGATGCCGAGCCGGAGATCGTCGACTCTTGGGTTTGCGTCACTCGCGACGCCGTCGGCGAGTTCGGTGGCTGCGACGGCCATGGTCAGCTCCTGACGGCGGCCGGCGCGTTCTTCGCCTCGGGAATTGCGGCGAGCAGTTCGCGTACGCGCGGGATCACCTCGCGCCCGTACAGCTCGATCGTGGCAATTCGTTGGTCGTGCGGGATGCGTCCGAGGGCGTAGAGGAGGTCGAACCGGCTCAGGCTGAGCGTTTTCATCGTGGCGGCGATTCTGTTCGCGACGGTCTCGGGCGATCCGACGTACATCGAGCCGTGATCAACCTCGGCCATGAACTGCGCGTAGGTCGGTGGCCGCCAGCCGCGCTCCCGTGCCGCCCAGTCGAACTGCTCTTTGTAATAGGGCCACTGGATCTCGAGGGCCTCGTCATCGGTGTCGGCGACGAAACCGAGCGAGTGCAACCCGACGGGAAGCTCCGGCTGTCCGTGCTGCTGGAGTGCGCGTTTGTAGAGCTCGACGTAGGGTGCGAACCGCTCGGGCTTTCCGGCGATAACGGCCAGCATCAGCGGCAGGCCGAATCGTGCGGCGCGCACGACGGATTGCGGGCTGCCGCCGACGCCCACCCAGGTCGGAATGTGTCCCTCGGGGATCGGCGGGCTCACGAACTGGTTCGTAAGCGCCGACCGGAAGTTCCCCGACCAGGTCACGGGCTGCTGGCGCAGTAGGCGAACAAGCAAGTCAAGCTTCTCTTCGAAGAGCTCCTCGTAGTTGGCCAGGTCGAAGCCGAAGAGCGGGAAGGACTCAGTCAGGGAGCCGCGGCCGACAATCAGCTGCGCGCGGCCGTTCGAGACCGCGTCGAGCGTGGCGAAGTCGGTGTACAGCCGCACCGGGTCCTGAGTGCTGAGAACCGTGACGGAGGTGCCGAGGCGGATCCGTTCCGTCCGGGTTGCAATGGCGGCGAGGATCACGTGGCCCGCCGAGTCCATGAACTCCGTGCGGTAGTGCTCGCCGATGTTGAAGGAGTCGATTCCGACCGCGTCGGCGACGACGGCCTCCTCAACCGTGTTCCGGATCACCTGGGCGCCCCTAATCGGCAGTCCGGCCTCGTCGACCGTCACCGGCAGGAACGTGTCCAGTCCGAATTCGAGCGTCAGCATCGCTTGCTTCCTCCTACTGGAGTTGGGTTTGACCTGCTTGACCTGCTTCGGTCTCGCCTCGTGGCTCATCGGCGCGCCGGCAACCCAGTCATGTCGGGTGTGGTTGCGCCACTCAGTTACTTGAGCACTCAAACGTCTCGGCCTGAGTCGTTATTCCTCTGGGACAGGGCCATGACGAACTCGCCGTCGCGACCTCGACGTGGGGTCGGACCACTCCCGCACATCACCACGCATCGACGTTCCACTTACCGCGCTACCGAACTGAGCGAACCCGGTAAAACCGACGGCACGTTAAAGCGCTTGAACAAGCGGCAGAAACCGTAGCGAACGACGTCGCGGCGTTCGACCAGGGAGCTACCGCGCCACTTAGGGCTACTCGCGCGCGCGGATATCAGATTCCGCGTCGTCTTGCACCGAGAACGAACCTCCGCTGCCACCCTGACGAGGACCGCTGCACGCACTCGGTGTCGTCATCGAACATGGCACTCATGCCTTGCCGCTCGCCAGCGCAAAGTCGACGATCGGCGGGAGGTGGTCGGAGCCGATGTCGGGGCCGACACGGTCGCCGACGCTCACCGGGAAGGCGGAAAGAGCATCAGCGCCGAGGAGCGTGCGGCCGTCCATACGAGCGACCGTTCAGCTGGGCTGGGCTTAGCCGATCGTCCAGTGGTCGCTGGACGGTGGCTGAACATAGTTAGCGTGGCCGCCGACGACGCCGCGGCGCTGCCGGCGGCCCCAACTACGCCGCGCGTCAGTCGCGCGCCAGTCGTCCCCCGATTGCAGAGGTTCCTCGCACCACCGGATCTTTAACCGCCGCCTTTTATCCGGCGGGGCCGAACAACCAGCCCGCTAGGGCGCCTCTAGCGTTTTCCTCGCAGCCACTTCGACATCCGAGTCGCGAGCGGTGGCTTTCCCGGAAGCCACTTCGTCTGGGCGGCGGCGCTTGAAACGGCTCGAGCGTGCCGATGTCCGCGGACGCGATTTTCAGGGTCACCTCGCCGGGATAGATCGCCCCGACCACCTCACCCGGCACGTACCGGATCGCGGGCCCGCGCGCTGCCGTTCGTGCGGTCGAGCGCGTCGAGGCTACGCATGTCACTGTCGGCGAGCTCGAAGTCGAACAGTTGGGCATTGGAGCGGATGCGCTCCTTGCGGCTGGACTTGGGGATGACGACGGCCTGGTGCTGGATCGCCCAGCGGAGCATGACCTGGGCGGGCGTCCGGCTGAGGCGCTCGGCGACCGCACTAATCGTCGGGTCGTGGAGGCCCTGACCACGCGCGAGCGGGCTGTAGGCCTCGAACACGATCTCATGCTCCAGGCAGTAGTCGAGCAGCCGGCGCCGGTAGTGGAAGGGGCTGAACTGAACCTGGTCGACGGCAGGCATGCGGGACGCACCCCGCATCAGCATCTCCAGCCTGCGACGGCCGAAGTTGCTGACACCGATCTCTCGCGCCAACCCGCGTTCCTGTAGCGACTCGAGCTGGCGCCAAAGACGCGCGCTCCGCAGCGGGAGCGGCCAGTGGATCAGATAGAGATCAACGTAGTCGAGGCCCAGCCGCTCCAGGCTCTTGGCAAGCTCCCGCGCGGCGCTTGGATGCGCGGGCATCAGCTTGGTCGTCACGAACACCTGCTCGCGCGGCAGGCCGCTCCGTCTGAGCGCGGCGCCCACGCTCTGCTCGTTGCGATACACCGAGGCCGTGTCGATGTGGCGGTAGCCGGCCTCCAGCGCCCACTCCACGGCCTGCTCGGTCTCAGCTCCGGCGGCCATCTGCCACACGCCCAGACCCAGCACCGGCATCCTGGCCCCGCCTGCCAGCTCACGAGTCGGTTGGTCGCTAAGCGGTCTCATGAGTGAACAGCGCAGAACACACTCACCGGCTGAGTCTAGGCCGTCGCCGAATCGGACCGTCTGGCTTTGCCACCAACCGACGGAGGCTAGTAGGAGGGTTTGACGAAACGAAAGGGTATGGCGGCCAGCCTATGCTTCTCCTTGATGAGAAGCTCGGCTGTGATCGCACTCGCAGCGCTGATGCTCGCGAGCGTCGCGTCGGCTTCTCGTCCGGCAACGCATACCGAGATGTAGCGCCCCGATCTACACGGGGATCGGCTCGTTCGAGGAGTGGGCGCGCCTCTCAACCCGCGACAGGCATTACGCGATCTACTATGCGAAGCGATGCGGTGGCGGAATCGCTCGCTGTGGAAGCCATCGTCATCCGACTGACGCCTATCTGCTCCGGCGTACCAGACTTACCTCACGGGCCTGGGCCGGGAGTCTCGCTGCCGCGGCCCAGCTTCGCCCCGCCGTTCGACCCGAGATCGTTCGTCTCTGCCATATCGCACCTAAATCGGTGCGGCAAGACTTGCTCACCGGCTTCTGTAAGAACACGTAGGCCGTACGTTTCGCCAGCCCCCATACATGCGCGCACGCGGTTGCGTGACCGTCTCTTTGACGAACCGTGCTTGGCGCGTGTTGTCGCTTGCCGGCGGAACGGCGACACGCTCCCGCATCGAGCGCGGCGTACGGTGCCACTTGCTCTACTAGTAGGGTCGGTGGGTGCCGCACCTGTATGAGACGGCGTTCGGCTCTTCCACGAGGTGTGCGTCCAGCGGGATCGCGCTAACCGCAGGCCGCTACACGCGTCGTAAGAGGCGTGGTGAGCCGGGTGGAGATCGAACGTGGAGGCGCGAAGGCGACGCGCGCGGCCGTCGGCGAATGCGAGGTGGAGCTGATGAGGTTCCCGCCCGAGCACCGCATTCCCGCGTTCGAGTTCGATCAGGGTTACGTCGCGATCGTGCTCGACGGCGTACTAGCGAAAACGTTTGCTCGTGAGGCATGCGTACTCACACGCGACAGTGTGGCAACGTTGCCGCCTGGGGCGGTGCACACGACTAAGTTCGGGTCTTCGGTGACGCGCGTCCTCGCAATTCGCGGACGCGAGCCCGCGCTCGTGCACCTCGTGCATCGCCTTCGCTACGCGCGCGGTACTACGGTGTCGGCGCTCGGCCGGCGCATTGCGGTGGAACTCCAAGCGCGAGAGGTGAGCTGGGGCCTCGCCACGGAGGGGCTCGTGCTGCAGCTGATCGCGACGGCAGGTCGCGCCGCTGTGAGTAAGGCGCGGGAGCCATGGCTGCGTAGCGCGCGCGACCTGCTCCACGAGCGGGTGCCAGATGTTCCAGGCTCCCTGACCGAGCTCGCTGCTGCGGTTGGCGTGCACCCGGCCCACCTCGCGCGCTGCTTCAGGCGCGAATACGGCCAGACAGTCGGCGAATACGCACGGGCGCTACGGCTAGAGTGGGCGGCCGAGCAGCTCGCGCTGGACGATGCGCCTCTCGCCGAGATCGCGCTGCGCGCCGGATTCGCCGACCAGAGCCATTTCACGCGGGCGTTCCGGCGGCATGCAGGAGTTCCGCCGGGCCGCTACCGCGCGCTGGTCAAGAACTGACTTGCAGGTTCCCGAACTCGATCAGGTGCGGGAAGAGCGCCGGCGGATGATCGTCGCAGTACTGCTGTGCGGTGCCGGGACCACCCGCGCCGATCGTCGTCGACATGTCGGACGGAGCGTTTGCGCCTTCGCCGTTGTCCTGCGCCTGGAACCACATGTTGAGCCCGATCAGCGAGTCGCGGGAGCTTGCCTCGATGGTTCCGCCGACCCAGACGTGGTTTCCGATGATGACCGCGCAGGTGAGCGGACCCTTCACGGTCAGCGCTGCGCCGGTGCTCAAGCTGACCTGGGTGTAGTCGTAGCCGCCGTCCACGCTGCCGTCGGCTTGGAGCTGAACGTGCCACGTGAACGGACCGACAGCGACCGAGCTGGTGCTGAAGCCATAGCCACCGCTTGCCGACGCGACGACGCCGTTACCGGTCCCCGCGGAAGCAGTCGCCGTGAGTGCCGCGGCAGCGATCGCGACCACCAGAGTTCGTCTGAGCACGTCCACTCCTCTCCTCGTTGCCTCGAGAGTAAGACGACGCACCGCTAACAGTCTTGAACCTAGCGAGCACCTGGAACGAGCGTGACCCAAAATGCCACCAAAGGCAGGCGTCAGATCTTCGACGCGTCGTCGGAGTCGACCAGAGGTAGCCGCAGCAAGACGTGAGTTTCTTAAGAGGAGGAGATGCGGCTCGCTGTCGAGCTACGTCCCTCAGTGTGCTTTGCACTAATTCTCCCATCGTCTACAGCCCACCATCCCGCACGTGAGCGAGCAGTCGGGGTGACTCACTACCCCTGCTTGGGTCCGGTCCTCTCTGCGCCTTTGTTCAGTGACTCGCCCGTCAGACGTGGTTACGGTCGTCGGGCCGACGCGGGGCTTCTCCCCAGATGGCCGCAGTTCGAGGTGGCGACGATCCCTCGACTCACGGGCAAGGATTGGCACTATCTGAAAGTGCCTCAGGCTGTATTCACAGCTTCGACCGCCTCGACGTTTGATCAGTTGATGCGTCACGTGGAGGCGTTCGCGTGAACGAACCGGAGCAACTGAACCTTGCCGATTTTGCCGCCGAGCTTGAGAAGAAACGGCGGAAGGCCGAGCGCGACAACCGCAGGCGGCGCGATCGACGCGCCTTCATCGTCTTCGCCACAGACCCAGAGAAGGTGGGGGCAAGCGACTACAAGCTCACATTCGCACGCGAGGCGCGAACTGAGGCTGAGGCGGAGCGAAAGGTTCGGGCGATCGTCGATGAGAGCCGGCGAGTGACGGCGTACCTTGCGTCGGGTAAGTACGGCCAGCAACTTCCTGAGGCCCGCTGGGTCGCCTAGTTCGGGCCGGCCCGCTTGTTGCGTCCTTGCCGCGCCCGATTCATCCCTCTTTTGTGAAGCGCCGGAGCCATCTGCGACGCTTGCGCGCGTGTTTGCGAATGTAACTGCTCTGGTGACGGATCGCGGGATCGCTCCGCAGTATCGCCATCACTCTCCGTAGGGTATCGGCGAAGCCAGCCAAATCGGCGTTCGTGCTCTTGATCCGCCACAACCTCCAAATGCTGACAGACGGGGAAGCGGATCACGGATCACGTCACCGAACTGGCGGCTTCCGTTGCTCGATCCGGCAACGCGACGTGTCAAAAAAGCGTCACAAACGATCGCCAGATCCCGGAATGTTTACATGGCTCAACCATGCGGTTCGTGAGCGAGAAAAAGCCTGTAAATCGGCAGATTTCGTCGTTTCGCGCATTAGCATGGCAAGCGTTGAATGCCGCTCTGTCACGCCGGAGGTCGCGGGTTCGAGTCCCGTCGCTCCCGCTGGCCGTCTCGACCCGAGCCGTGGCGCCGCGGGCGCAAATGCCATCCGCGGCGGCGCCTTCCACTTGGCGAGGCTGTCCGCGCGTTCTAGGCTCTGTCGGTGACTGCGTGCGCGAACTGCGGCGTCGAGAACCTCGGAGGCTCGCGCTTCTGCGGCGGCTGCGGCGCATCGCTTGCACGCATCTGCTCCACGTGCGGTGAGGCGAACGACCCGACCATGCGTTTCTGCAACCAGTGCGGCACCCCACTGGACGAGCAACCCGCCCCGTCTGCTCCAGCCGCCGAGGCCGCCCCGGTTCCCCAGTCCGTGGCCGAACGTCGCCTCGTCTCCGTCCTCTTCGCTGACCTCGTCGGCTTCACCTCGGCTTCGGAGAAGCGTGACGCCGAGGAGACGCGCGAGCTTCTCTCCCGGTACTTCGACACCTGCCGGCGCCTGATCGAGCTCTACGGCGGCACCGTCGAGAAGTTCATCGGCGACGCCGTCATGGCCGTGTGGGGTACCCCGGTCGCGACGGAGGACGACGCCGAGCGAGCGGTTCGCGCCGCGCTCGATCTCGTCGCAGCAGTGTCCGCGCTGGGTGACGAGGTCGGAGCCGAAAACCTCCGGGCACGCGCGGGCGTCCTCACCGGCGAGGCAGCGGTCACCCTCGGCGCCGAAGGCGAAGGAATGGTGGCCGGTGACCTGGTGAACACCACATCGCGGATCCAGGCGCTCGCCCCGCCGAGCTCGGTGTACGCCGGCGAGTCGACGAGGCGCGCAACCGAGCAGACGATCGTCTACGAGGACGCCGGCGCGCATGAGCTTCAAGGGAAAAGCGGGCTCTACCCGCTCTTCCGTGCGCTCCGCGTCGTCTCGGGCGCTCGCGGGTCGCTGAAAGCCGAAGGGCTCGAGGCGCCTTTCGTCGGCCGCGACCGCGAACTGCGTCTGGTGAAGCAGCTCTTCCACAGCTCCGTCGACGAAGGCACGGCGCATCTCGTGTCGATCATCGGGATCGCCGGTATCGGCAAGTCGAGGCTCGCGTGGGAGTTCTTCAAGTACATGGACGGGCTTCCCCAGATCACGTACTGGCATCGCGGCCGCTGCCTCTCCTACGGCGAGGGCGTCACCTACTGGGCGTTGGCGGACATGGTGAGAATGCGCTGCCGGATCGCCGAGGACGAACAGCCGGCCCCTGCGCTCGAGAAGCTGCGGGCCGTGGTGAGCGAGCACGTGCTGGACGACGAGGAACGGCGCTTCGTCGAACCACGGGTCGCCCACTTGCTCGGCCTCGAAGAGGGGGCGCGCTACGAGCGCGACGACCTGTTCGCGGCCTGGCGCGTCTTCTTCGAGCGCCTCGCCGCCGTCAACCCAGTCGCGATGGTGTTCGAGGACACGCAGTGGGCGGACGACTCGCTGCTCGACTTCATCGACTACCTGCTCGAATGGTCGCGCCAGCATCCGATCTTCGTCTGCACGCTCGCGCGGCCGGAAATCCACGAGCGGCGCCCGACCTGGGGCGCGGGCCAGCGCAGCTTCACGTCGCTCTACCTGGAGCCCCTTTCTCACCAGGCGATGGAGCAACTCCTCGGCGGGCTCGTGCCGGGCCTGCCCGACGATCTTCGGGCGCAGATCCTGGAGCGGGCGGAGGGCGTCCCGCTCTACGCAGTCGAGACGGTCAGGATGATGCTCGACCGCGGTGCGCTCGTTCAGGACGGCCCCGTCTACCGCCCTGCCGCGCCCATCGCCCAGCTCGAGGTGCCGGAGACGCTGCACGCGTTGATCGCCGCGCGGCTCGACGGGCTTGCGGCAGACGAGCGGCACTTGCTCCAGAACGCGGCGGTGCTCGGCAAGACTTTCACCCGCCACGGGCTCGCCACGCTCGCCGGACTCGACGACGAGGAGCTGGAGCCGCTTCTACGCGCGCTCGTGCGCAAGGAGATCCTGTCGGTGCAGGCGGACCCACGGTCGCCCGAGCACGGCCAGTACTCCTTCGTCCAGGACCTTATCCGCCACGTCGCCTATGAGACCCTGTCCCGGGCCGAGCGCAGGAGCCGGCACCTGGCAGCGGCCGCCCACCTCGAATCCGCCTTCCCGGAAGAGGAGGAGGTCGTCGAGGTGCTTGCCTCTCACTACCTGGACGCCTACCGGGAAGCGCCGGACGCGCCGGACGCCGCCGAGATCAAGGTCAAGGCACGCGAGATGCTCGCCCGCGCCGGCGATCGGGCCGCCTCGCTAGCCGCGGCGCGGGAGGCGCAGCGCTACTATCAGCAGGCGGCCGAGCTCGCCGACGACCCGCTCGTCTGCGCCGACCTCGAGCACCGGGCCGGCCGGATGGCCTGGCGCCGCGGGCGAGCCGAGGAGGCGCGGTCGCTCTTCGCGCAGGCACTCGAGATCTTCGATGGCCAGGGCCTGAAGCGTCCGGCTGCGCGAAGCGCCTCCGTCCTCGCGGAGATCGATTTCCGCGACGGCCAAACATCGGAGTCGGTTGCTCGTCTCGAGCATGCGCTCGAGTCGCTCACGGGCGAAGAGCCGGACGCCGACGTCGCCGCGGTCGCGGCTCAGCTCGGCCGCTTCCTGGCGCTCGACTCGCAGTTGGACGCCGCGGCGCCACATCTCGAGCTCGCGCTCGAGCTGGCCGAGGCGCTGAAGCTTCCTGAAGTCTTGACTCAGGCGCTGACGACGAAAGGACTCGTTCTGACGCGGCGGAACCGTCTCGAGGAGGCTCGCATCCTTCTCGACGGCGCGCTGACGATCGCGCTCGAACACGATATCCCTGCGGCCGCGATCCGTGCGAGCAACAACCTAGCTGTTGTCTTCGAGTCGTCTGACCGCTACGCAGAGGCGTTCGCGATCTCCGATCGGGCCGCGGCGATCGCGCGGAGAATCGGAGACAGGAATTGGGAGTCTATGCTGTTCGCCGGGCCGATCAGCGCGCTCGTCTTGCTCGGCCGGTGGGACGAGGCGCTGGCGCGCGAGGCGGAGATCAACGCAGCAGGGATGGTCGCCGTCGAACATCTCCTCGTGCACCTCATGGAGATCGACTGCTGGAGAGGCAACGTCGAGCAAGCACGCTCTCGCCTCGAGCGAAGTGCCGAGCTCAAAACGCACGAGAGCGTGGATCACGCCACGGGCTATCGGCTGCACGAGGCGCAGCTGCTTCGAACGGAAGGGAGTCCGCGCGCGGCGCAAGAGGCTCTCGAGCAGGTGCTCGCGGCTCGGTCGGAACTCGGCATCAGCTTCCTCCACGTGAAGCTCGGCTTCATCGAGGCGCTCGAATGTGCCTTCGAGCTCGGAGACACCGGCAAGCTCGAGCAGCTGCTGGAGATCATCGAAGCCTTACGGCCGGGCGAGCGACCGCCACTGCTGGAGGCGCACGCTGTCCGCTTCCGCGCCAAGCTCGCCGGTGACACGGCGGCAGCGGAGAAAGACTTTCGCCGTGCGGCCGACATCTTCCGCGAGCGCGAGCTGATCTTCTGGTTCGCGGTCACTGAGCTCGAGCAGGCCGAGTGGCTGAGCGGCCAAGGACGACCCGACGACGCTCAACCGCTCCTCGCGAACGCGCGCGACACGTTCGCGCAACTCGAAGCGAAACCGTGGCTGGAGCGAGTCGACGCAGCCCGGATCGCAACCCTGGACGAGATTCCCGCCTAATTCCGGCGTCGGCTTCTCCGCAACAGGATCTCGGGGGTAAAGCGCGGGTTCGAGTCCCGTCGCTCCGGCTCTTTCCTCACTGCGACGTCCAGGAAGACACTGCGGGCAAAAATTGGGCAAAAATTCCTGCTCATTGTCCGCCCGCCGAAAGCAGAAAGGCCCTGTTTCCAGGGCCTTTCCAGTAGCGGGGGCAGGATTTGAACCTGCGACCTCCGGGTTATGAGACCGGATCAAGCATTCGGACGGTTCTGGGCAAGCTGATGGGGCGCAGTCATCCCGTTCCGCACGACCCCGCTAGAGCCGCTTCCCAAATTCTCGGCGGTCAGGAGGAACCCCCCCCGCGCAAACCGCCTCTACCCCTCATGTTGAAGTGGAGCCGCCTTCGCTTGCCCTCTAAATCCATAGAGGAAGAGTTACTCGTGATGGCTCGTACTCGCCGCCCCATTCCAGGATGACAAAGGGACCGGTCGGGTGGGAGAACCGTCTGTTCCCCCACGGTTTTTACTCGTACTGGAGTGCTTCGAGGACGTTGAGCCGGGCAGCGCGTCGGGCTGGGAGGATCGCGGCGAGCAGGCCGGCGATGATCGCGGCGATCACGAAGACGATGATCGAGGCGGTGGGGACGGCGA
>Ga0193751_1001091_pt1 | contig 18039 bp, 17 predicted proteins | sample L1c2metaG_FD_143050 | JGI IMG/M metagenome (GOLD analysis project Ga0193751, IMG submission 143050) | Soil microbial communities from a riparian zone of the East river system, Colorado, United States - L1c2 | ecosystem: Environmental > Terrestrial > Soil > Riparian zone | place: USA: East River... | reverse complement strand
CCGCGACCGTATTCACGCCCGTCGTGTTGTCGTTGACGTACGCCTGCCCGACAACGCCTGACGACGCCGACCCGCCCCCGGCCGCGACCAGCAAACCCGCCGCCGCCAGCCCAACCAAAACAGCAAAGCGAAACATCCTCATCCCCCAAACCTCCTCAGACAGCCGGGGACGGATTCCCCAGACACCGCCGCACGCTGCCAACAAAGCCTGACCACACCCTTACGCGCCGCTAAACGAACCCTTAAATGGCGTAAACGGTCAGGCCCGCCGGACAGGAGGACAATCTACGGGCCTTGCAGGTACGGCACGAGGACGTCGCAGCCGCCGCTCAGGAGATCGGGATGTGGCCCATCTAGTCCAGACAACGTCTCGGAGATGAAGTCACCCACCGGATTGTTTGGATCCCCGGTGTACTCGTAGACATCGACAAAGGTGACAGACCCAGCATTAACACTCAAGGTCGGACCACCGGTGATCGAATACTTCGCGTACAGACCTTCGTGGTCGAGGCCGCGTCGCTCGCGCTCCACTTCACGTACATGTCCGGCCTGGACGAGATCCCCGAGATGCTCCGCTGCGCCACCGAGCGCGGTGCACGCACCCTCGGCGTCGAGGACGAGTACGGCATCGAGGAGGGCAAGCCCGCAGACTGCGTCGTCTTCGACGCGCCGAGCGCCCTCGAGGTCTTGCGGCTGCATCCGGCGCGCCGCTGGGTCGTTCGCCGCGGCCGCGTGATCGCCGAGACGGAGCCGTCGGGGACAACGCTGCTCGGCGAGCCCGTGACGTTCCGCCCTCCGATGTAAGAAACCGTGTCAGGGCTCTTCTGCTGGTCGACGGGCACATCGTCCTGAACGCGCCGATCCTGAAGGTCGGGAAGTAAGCAAAATTCGCATCGCAATCCGTCGCCGCCATCGCCGCGTATCTCTGGCACGGGAAGCTCCGAGGATAGGAGAAGACGAATGATTCGTTGGCTCTTGCCGGTCGCGCTCATCGCGGCGATCGGCGCAGGTGCGGCAATGGCGGCGACGAGTGCGACGCGCTCGAGCGCGGTCGCCGTGAAGGCGGTCGACAGCACGAAGTTCGGGATGGTGCTCGTCGGCTCGAACGGACACACGCTCTACCGCTACACGCCCGACAGCAAAGGTGTGAATCGCTGCACCAGCGTTCCCGCCTGCGCGAAGTATTGGCCGCGCTTGCTCGTGAAATCGAGCGTGAAGCCGGCCGCCGGCACCGGCGTGAAGGCGTCCCTGCTGGGGACGATCAAGGCGACGGGCACCATGCGTCAGGTGACGTACGGCGGCTTCCCGCTGTACACCTTCACCGGCGACACGAAGGCCGGCCAGGTGAACGGCGAAGGCTTTCTGAAGACCTGGTACGTCGTCAACACGAACGGCGCGCTCGTGAAGCACGCTGTCGCGAGCCCTGCGCCGCCAAGCTCGGGCACGACCACTACGAGTAGTGGCAGCACCTGGGGCTAGAACGTCCATCGTTCAGGTGGCGGCGGCGCTTCTCGTCGCCGCCACCTGAACGATCCATCTCTACCTCTGGTTCGACTACTTCCACCGCGTCCACGTCGTCGGCGACCTGTTCCTCGCGAACGCGGCCGCCGGCCTGGTGCTCGCAGTCGCTCTGATTGCGAGCCGCTCGATGCTCGTCCTCGTTGCGGGCGGCGGGTTCGCGTTGAGCACGTTCGCCGCGTTCGCCGTCAGCACGCACTACGGCCTGTTCGGCTACCACGAGCGCTTCTGGGGCACGTGGCAGGAGAGCGCCGGAGGCGTCGAGCTGGCCGCCGCGCTCGTGCTCGCCTATGCGGTGATCGCGCGCCGCAGCGAGACGTAGAGCACTATCGCGACCGCGACCGGCATGACCCACCACACGGCGATGTTGCCGGCCGCGAGCGCGGCAGTTGCGCCGATCGAAGCGATGACGAGCGCAGCAGCGATCCAGTCGTCGCCGACGACGAAGTTCCACCAGAAGCGGCCGAACGACACCAGGTACTTCATGCGCGCGCTCCTGCTGCGACGAGCTGCTCGCGCTTGCGTCGGCGCAGCAACGCGACGGACAGCGCTGACAGCGCGATCACGAACGCGAGCACCCCGAAGAGCGCGGCGTCCGATCCGGGCCAGTTCCCACCGGCGCCTTCCGTCGACCAGAAGATCCCGAACGTCGTCAGCATCACGCCGACGGCGAACTTGAGCGTGTTCTCGGGCACGCGCGCGAGCGGCGCGCGCACCGCGATGCCGACGCCGGCGACGAGCACGAGCGCCGCAGCGGCTCCCGCAGCAGCGAGCGGGATGCTCCCCTGTGTGCTCCCGAAGGTCAGCACGATGAACGCCACCTCGAGCCCTTCCAGCAACACGCCTTTGAACGAGAGCGTGAAGCCGTACCAGTCGACTCCGCCGCGGAAAAGCGGCGCCGCGGTCTTCGCCTCTGCGAGCTCGCGCGAGAAGATCTCGTCCTCGTCGTGGAGTGCCTTGAATCCGCTCGCGCGCAGGATCGCCTTGCGCAGCCACTGCAGCCCGAACGTCAGGAGCAGGCCGCCGACGACGAGGCGCAGCGCATTGATCGGGATGACGGTCAGTGCCGGCCCGAGCGCGGCGACGATGACTGCGAGCGCGACCACGGCTGCGCCCATGCCGGTCAGCGACGAGCGCCAGCCGCGCGCAACCCCGGACGCTAGCACGATGGTGAGCGCCTCGACCATCTCGACCGCGCTGGCCAGGAACGCCGACAGGACGAGAAAGACCCCCGCGGTCATCCCGCGGGACGGTAGCGGACGTAGCATCTGACCCGCGCATGACCCGTCGAGACCAGCAGCAGCTCCTCGTGGCGGAGCTGGGCCGTGCCGCGCTCACCGGCGCGACGGTTCCTCAGCTCGTCGCGGACGCGGTCGCCGCGGTTGCCGAAGGACTGAGCGCAGTCCGGGTCGCGCTGTTCGAGCGACGGGCCGACAGCCTCGTCGCCACCGCGGCGCATGGATGGGAGACCGGCGAGACGGTCGCGGTCGATTGGGATTCGCCGATCGCGCGTGCGTTCCGCGAGGGTGACTCCACCATCACCGAGACCATGGCGGTTGCCCCGGTCCGCGATGAACGCGACGGGATGATCGGAGTCCTCGCGGTCGTCTTGGCAGAACCGGTTGTGCCCGACGACGTCATCTTTCTGCGCAGCGTCGCGAACCTCGTCGCTGCTGCGGTCGTCCGCGACAGGGCGGAGGCGCGCCTCACGTTCCTGGCCGAGGCCGGACACGTGCTCGCAGAGAGCCTCGACTACGACGCGACCCTCGCGACGCTCGCCGACCTCGTCGTCCCGCGGCTCGCCGATTGGTGCATCGTCGACCTCGCCGAGGAGGACGGGACGATGCGGCGCGTGGCTGTCCGCGCTGCCGATCCCGACAAGCAGCGAGTGCTCGAGACGCTCCATCGCGAGTACCCGCCCGTTGTTGGCTCAGGACAGCCGGCCGCGCAGGCGCTCGCCAGCGGCGGCACCGCGCACTTCTCGGACTTCACGTCCGACTCGCTGCGCGCGACGACGCTGGACGAGCGTCACTTCGAGCTGATGACGCAGCTCGACCCGCGCTCGGCCATCGCGGTCGCGCTTGTCGCGCAAGACCGGGTTTTCGGGGCGATCACGTTCGCATGGTCCGAGTCCGGACGCCGATACGAGGAGTCGGACACGGTGCTTGCCGAGGAGCTCGGGCGGCGCGCCGCGGTTGCGATCGACAACGCGCGCCTCTTCCGCAGCGAGCTCGAAGCGCAGCGGCGCATCGCCTTCCTCGTCGAGGCGAGCGACGTGCTCGCGAGCTCGCTCGACTACGACGAGACGTTGACCGCGCTCGCGCGGCTTGCGGTGCCGCGGCTCGGCGACTGGTGCGTGATCTACATCCTCAAGCCGGGCGGCATCATCGAGCGCGCCGCCGTCGAGCACGCGGGCGGACGGCAGGAGTTCATCCGCTCTGTCCTCGAGGCCCATCCGATCATCCCGAACGCGCGGGTCGGTGTGCCGGCGGTGATCCGGACCGGGCGCTCCGAGCTCGAAGCGGAGGCATCTCCGATCTCGACGGCCTCGGACGTCGACAAGCCGGAGGAGCTCGCGAACGCGCTCGGTGAGATCGCCGTGCACTCGACCATGTGCGTTCCGCTCATCGCGCGGCGGCGCACGATTGGCGCCATTCTGTTCGTCTCCGCCGAGTCGCGTCGAGTGTTCGGCGAGGCCGACCTGCGCCTGGCCGAGGAGCTCGCGGCGCGCGCGGCCGTCGCCGTCGACAACTCTCGTCTCTTCAACGAGGCGGAGCAGCGCGCGGAAGCGGCGGAGGCGCTCGACTCGATTGCGGACGGCGTCTTCCTCGTCGACGCCGGCGGCATGGTCAGGATCTGGAACGCGGGCGCGGAGACGACCACCGGCATCGCCGCTGCCGACATCCGCGGGCGCCCCGCGTCCACGGTCTTCGAGGGCTGGGACGAGATCGCGGCGGTGGAGGGCGCGACGCCACGCACGGTCCCGGCCACGATCCAGGGCCGCGAGCTGTGGCTTTCGATCTCGGGCGTTCCGTCCTCGGATGGGACGGCGTACGCCTTCCGCGACGTCACCGCCGACCGGCAGCTCGACCGCCTGAAGTCCGACTTCGTCGCCACCGTCTCGCACGAGCTGCGCACGCCGCTCGCCGCCGTCTACGGTGCGGCGCTGACGCTGGCCGAGCGCGACTTCACCGGGCGCGAAGACCTGCGGCGCGCGCTCGTCACGACGATCGCGGAGCAGGCGGCGCGCCTGTCGGCCATCGTCGACGACATCCTCTTCGTCGGCAGGCTGGAGTCGGGCGGGCTGCGGCTCGAGCCCGCGGCCGTGGATGCCGTCGCCGTCGCGCACGCGGCGGTGGAGGCTGCGCAATTGCGCGCCGGCGAAAGCGCCGACGTGGAGCTGCGCGCGGCGACCGCAAGCACGACGATCGAGACGGACGCGGGCCGGCTGCGTCAGGTGCTCGACAATCTGCTCGACAACGCGATCAAGTACTCGCCGAACGACGTCGCGATCGAGCTCCGCGTCGATTCGGACGACCGCTGGATGCGCTTCGCCGTCGCCGACCGCGGCGTCGGCATTCCCGCGGGCGAGCTGACGCGGATCTTCGAGAAGTTCTATCGCCTCGACCCGCACCAGACGCGCGGCGTCAACGGCACCGGGCTCGGGCTCTACGTTTGCCGCGAGCTCGTCGAGCGGATGGACGGGCGCATCAGCGTCTCGTCCGTCCCCGGCCGCGGCTCGACGTTCCTCGTCGAGTTGCCGCGGCGCTAGCGATGCTCGGTCCGCAGCAGATGCCGCCGCAGGGAGCGCGCGCGTTCGTTCGCGAGCTCTTCAGTGGCGGGCGCCGTGCGCCGGAGGTGTCCGCAACGCTGGACGACGACGCGGGAACGCTCGAGTTCCTCAACACGGGCGGCTCGGTCGCGATAGGCCTTCGCTATGTGACCGGTCGCGGCGGGAATGCGGTCGCCAACCTGCCGCCCGGCGAGACCGCCGCGGTGCGGCTCGAGCAGCCGGTCACGGAGCCCTTCCGCTGCGTGTGGAGCTGCGAGCGCGCGAGAGGTGCGCTCTTATGGAGCTACGACGGGCGGCGCAAGCGCGTACGGCGCGGAGGCCTGGACGACGAAGCCCTCTTCCGTGCGATGTACTAATCGCATCACTCAACGCCCATCCCGTCGATCTTCTCAGGCGTGATCTTCACGATCACTCGCCGCTCGCCCGGCTGAAGGTACGGGTATTCGTCCTGGTCGATGTACTTCTTCGCCATCTTGTTGATGTGGTCGACGGCGCCGTCCTCGGTGATCTCCGCGGTCCCGGTGACCGACACATAGCCGGACTGCTGATCCTCAGCGGGGAGGACGACGACCGAGACTCGGGGGTCGCGCCGCAGGTGCCGTTCCTTCGCGCGGCCGATCGCCGTGTTGAAGATGACGTTCTCGCCGTCGGTGTCGATCCAGACGGGCGTCGAATGCGGCGAGCCGTCCTTCCGCAGCGTCGTCACGGTCCCCCAGTTGCGGCCGCGGAACAGGTCGGCCTGCTTGTCGCTCAACTTCGCCATCGTCGTCTCCTCCTCGCGTGGGCGTGCGAGGAGTGTCGCAGAGGGAGCCCGGGCTATGCGGCGGCGTCGAGTTCGGCGTCGGCTTCCGCGGCCTCTTCGACGATCGCGGTGACCTCGGCTTCCGAGTGGCCGGCACGCTGTGCCGCCTCGACGACGAGCAGCAGGTGCTGCTGGTGTGCTTCGTTTTCTCTCATGCCTTCCAAGGTACGGACGCGGCGGTTACGCCGCGGTAAACGTTCCGTGAGGATCTCCGGGGTCTACGAGGTCTTCTTGATGTGGAAGAACGCGTTGTAGATGTCGCGAGCGCACGGCGCTGCGGCCTCCGCACCGAATCCGCCGTGCTCGATCATGCACACAACGAGCACCTCTGGATGGCCGGCGGGCGCCCAGGACGCGTACCAGGAGTGATCGTCGCGGCCTGGGCCGGACTCGGCTGTGCCCGTCTTGCCGGCGACCGGGACCGGGTAGTTGGCAAACACGGCCGCCGACGTTCCGGCCGGGTTGTGCGCGGCGAGGTAGAGGCCCTGCCGGATCGCGTCCACGTCGACGAGCTTCAGCTTGCGCTGCGGCTTGAAGTGCAGCGGCTTCGTCACGCCGTTCTTGATGACGGCGCTCGCTACGTGCGGCGTCACGACCGTCCCGCCGTTCGCGATCGCCGAGTACGCGACCGCGAGCTGCAGCGGACTCACCTGCAGCGCGCCCTGGCCGATGGCGAGGTTGATCGTCTGCCCCTCTGTCCAGGGAAAGCCCATGAGCTTCTCGAAGGTCTTCCCAGGCCCCGGTAGGTAGCCCGGCGACGCGCCGGTGAGGTCGATTGGCGGCGTGGAGCCGAGCCCGAACTTGCGCGCCCACTCCTGGATGAGCGTGCCCTGCTTGCTGGGGTCGGACAGGTAGATCCTGTCGCCGAGGCGGTAGAACCATGTGTCGCACGACTGCTCGAGCGCCGTGGGCAGCGTCATGCTCGAGTAGACGCCGGCCTCGACGTTGTGGAAGATGGTCCCACCGAGGTCGAACGTGCCGGTGCAGAGCATCTGCGTCGTCGGCGTGATGAGACCTGCCGACAGCGCGGCCTCGGCGATGATCGGCTTGAACGTCGAGCCGGTTGGATAGACGCCCGCGATCGCCTTGTTCAGCAGGAGGTTCTGCGGGTTGGTGTAGAGCGACGCGTTGTACGACGGATTGTTCGCGGCGGCGACCTGGTTGTACGTCGGCACGCTCGCGACTGCGTAGATAGCGCCCGTCCACGGGTTGATGACGACAGCCGAGCCGCCGGTCGGGTGGTAGCCGAGCCCCTGCGAAAGATGCATGCCGTCCTGCACCGCGGCGACGGCCGCACGCTGGATTCGCGCGTCGATCGTGAGCTTCAGCGTCGGCAGCGCCTTGTTCTTCGGTACCTCGAGCGGACCTGCGATGCGGCCGAGCGAGTCGACGCGCACGTGCGCGGGCACGAAGCCGGGATTCAGCAGCGAGTCGTACGTCGCCTCGACGCCCGTCTGCCCGACAAGCTCGCCGGCGCTCGCGTGCGCGTAGCGCTTCATGCCGAGCTCTGGCTGGCTGATCTCGCCGAGCAGCCCGAGGAACTCGCTGCCGAAGCCGCCCTGCGGATAGAGGCGCGCGGGAACGGCCAACACCTTCAGTCCGGGATACGACGCGGGCCGCTCGTCGAGGTAGTACTGCAGCGCGGCGGTGGGACGCGGCAGTACGACCGCGGGCGCGAACGGCGACCGCACGGCCGAGCGCTCGATACGCGTTACGAATGTCTGCGCCGGGACGTGCGCGAGCTGCGAGAATTTCCGCAGCACGGCGATGCCGGCGACGGTCGCCTTCCAGCCGTGCGTGTCGAAGGCGCCGAGCGTGCCCGGGTCTGCGGCGACGACGATGTGGCCCGTCGTCGCTGCGAGCACGCGGCCCTTGTCGTCGACGATCGCGCCTCTCGAGCCGATCATGTTCACGGTGCGGTACGCCTGATGTGTCGCGAGCGTCTTGTACGACGGACCGTGCAGGATCTGGATAGACCACGCGCGCAGCACGAGCAGGCAAATGGCGATCCCGACGACGACCGCGAGGCCCCCGACGCGGACGTAGAAGCCGGGGCTGCGGAAGTACGGCGCATCGGCGCGCGAATAGGGTTGGACGCGACGGCCGTCCGGCAGGCTACGTGGGAGCGTTATCCGGCGGCGAGGATCAGAAGACGACATTCTCAAAGCTGCGGCACCCGCAGTGTAGGCGCTCTATTCCTCGGCGAGCTCGTCCGCCAGAAGCGCCAGGGCAAGGCTTCTCCAGGCGAGATCCGGCTCGGCGCGGAGGAGGTCGAGCGCCTCCAGTACGACCGGCAGGCCGTCGGCTTCGGCGGCGAGCGCGTCCAGCGCTTCGGCCAGCGCGAGGCGGCGTTCCGGCGTGTCCAGCTCGGTCGCAAGCCGCTCGGCGGCGACGGAGTCGTGGTCGAGCTCACGGTGCGGGTCGCCGCCGGCGGCGAGCACGAACATCGCGCGGCGGCGGGCGGCGTTCAAGTCGCTCTCGTCGATGCCGAGGTCGCCGGCCACGAGCCAGACGAGCACGACGAGCAGCTCGGCCGACCGTGCCTCGAGCCCCGAGCCGTCGAGCTCCGTTAGCCGGAATCGCGGCACTCGCCCGTCGCTTCAGTCGACGTAATACTCGTCTGCGATTGCAAGGGCATCGTCGAGTATGGCAATGCCCTCAGCCAGCTCCTCGTGCGTGATCGTGAGCGGCGGGCAGACCATGATCACGTTCCAGTGCGTCATGAGGTAGAGACCGCGCTCGAGCGCAGCCTTCGCCAGCCGCGCGACGGGCGCCGCGTCCTCGCCGGTGCCGTTGAAGGGAACGAGCGGCTCGCGCGTCGCGCGCGACTTGACGAGCTCGAGGCCCCAGAAGCAGCCGATGCCACGCACTTCGCCGATGGACGGATGCTTCGCAGCGAGCCCTTCGAGCGCTTCGCGGAACACCGGTCCCATCTCCGCGGCGTGCTCGACGATGCCCTCTTCGCGGAACGCTTCGATGGAGGCGACGCCGACCGCGCACGCGAGCGGATGGCCGCTGTACGTGAGGCCGCCGGCGAAGAACTTGTCCTGGATCCACGCGGCGATCGGCTCGCGCACCGACATCGCGCCGAGCGGCACGTAGCCGGAGTTGATCCCCTTGGCCATCGTGAGGATGTCGGGGACGACGTCCCAGTTGTCGACCGCGAACCACTTGCCGGTGCGGCCGAAGCCGGCCATCACCTCGTCGGCGATGAGCAGGATCCCGTGCCGGTCGCAGACCGCGCGGATCGACTGGAGGTAGCCGTTCGGCGGGACGATGATCCCGTTCGTCCCCGTGACGGTCTCGAGGATGACGGCGGCGACCGTGTGCGCGCCCTCGTACTGGAGGATCTCCTCCAGGTGCGGCGCGCCCGTGCACACCGGGCACGGGTCGGGGTGACCGGCCGGGCAGCGATACGTGTACGGGTCGAACATGCGCACGACGCCGGGAATGCCCGGCTCCGACGGCCAGCGGCGCGGATCGCCGGTGAGCGTGAGCGAGCCCGCGGTCGCGCCGTGATAGCTGCGGTAGCGCGCGATGATCTTGTGCCGGCCTTTGTACCAGCGCGCGAGACGGATGGCGTTCTCGTTCGCCTCCGCGCCGCCGTTCGTGAAGAACGTCATCGACAGGTCGCCGGGCGTGACTTCGGAGACGAGACGCGCGAGCGTCGAGCGCGGCTCGGTCGCCATGGGCGGGCCGATCGTGCACAGCTTGTCCGCCTGTTCCTTGATCGCGGCGACAAGCTTCGGATGCTGATGCCCGATCGAAACGTTCACGAGCTGGGATGCGAAGTCGAGGTAGCGCTTGCCGTCGTAGTCCCAGAAGTAGCGGCCCTCCGCTCCCGCGACGGGGATCGGGTTGATCGCGTTCTGCACCGACCAGGAGTGGAGGACGTAGCGCTTGGCCTCCTCCTGTACCTGGAGCCCGAGCTCGTGATTCGTCTCCGTTGTCGCCATGCGCAGAGCGTATCGTGCGGCCTGTGGGTCGGTTACTCGCGCTCGTCCTGACCAGCATCAGCATTCCGCTGCCGTCGCACGCCGCCCTCGTCGCGAGTCAGGCGCAGTATCAGCAGTTCGCCGAGCAGGGACTCGTCCAGATGCAGAAGGACTGGTGGAACCCGAAGAAGGGATGGTTCGACAACCGGTTCCCCGACGATGGCCAGCTTCCGAGCGAGTGGTCGTCCTATCCGATGATGGAGCTCGTCGCCGCAGTGGCGATCGCCGATCCGACACCGGACAACGTGGCGCTCGTCAACTCGATCTTCAAGGCGGGGGAGAACTTCTGGGATCCCACGATCAACGGCACGGGCGGCATCGCGTGGCAGTGGGGGCTCAAGTACAGCGGGAACGCGTACTTCGACGACGCCGGCTGGTGGGGCGTCTCGTACCTCGACGCATATCGCGCGACCGGCAACATCCGCTGGCTCTGGGATGCCGGCCGCGTCCTCGCGTACATCGATCGCTACGGCTGGGACGCCCAGAACGGCGGCATGTGGTGGGACACCGGTCACGCGTACAAGACGTCGGAGCCGCTTGCCGCCGCGACGCTGATCGCGGCAACGCTGTATCGCATCCAGCACAAGAAGTACTACCTCAACCTCGCAACGAAATACCTCGCCTGGGCGGATGCGAAGACGGAGAACCCGAACGCGGGCAACCTGTACGGGCGGAACGCGACCGACGGGACGGTCATGGACTACGTCGAGGGGATGATGATCGACGCGCACGTCCAGCTCTGCCTCGAGACGAAGCAGCAGTCGTACTGTCAGCAAGCCGAGGCGATCGCGCAGGCGTCGCTGAACGAGTTCCCGACGCTGCATCCATGGACGCCCGAGCCGGACACGATCTACCTCAAAGGGATGCTCGACCTGTACGCGGTGGACGGGAATCCGACGTGGTATGCGCTCGCCTACGCGAACGCGGAGGCCGCGAGGGAGAACGCACGCGACGACACGGGCTGGTGGTCGAAGGACTGGTGGGGCGACTGGGCCGATCCGGGCGTCCTCTTCACGCCTGCTGGGACGCTCGAGCTCTTCGCGTGGATGGCCGCCGCGCAGCCGCCTGCGAGCTAACCTCCTCTCATGACCGAGACGATCGAGGCGCCTGCAGCCCTGAGGCAGATCAACCACTGGATCGGCGGCCACTCCGTCGCCGGCACGTCGGGCCGCAAAGGCCCCGTGTTCAACCCCGCGACCGGCCGTCACAGCGGCGAGGTCGGCTTCGCGACGGTGGAGGAGGTCGACGCTGCCGTGCAGGCTGCGAAGGCGGCTTTCGTCACGTGGCGCGAGGTCTCGCTGGCGAAGCGCGCCGAGCTCTTCTTCCGCATTCGCGAGCTCGTGCACGAGCGCCGCGACGATATGGCGCGGATCCTCACGTCGGAGCACGGCAAGGTGCTGTCGGACGCGACGGGCGAGGTGACGCGCGGGCTCGAGGTGATCGAGTTCTGATCGGGCCTTCCGACGCTGCTGAAGTCCGAGTTCTCCGAGCAGGCGTCCACGGGCATCGATGTGTACTCGATCCGGCAGCCGCTCGGCGTCGTCGCCGGCATCACGCCGTTCAATTTCCCGGCGATGGTTCCCATGTGGATGTGGGCGCCCGCGATCGCGTGCGGCAACACGTTCGTGCTGAAGCCGTCGGAGAAGGATCCGTCCGCGTCCATCTGGACGGCCGAGCTGTTGAAGGAAGCCGGCCTGCCGGACGGCGTCTTCAACGTCGTGCACGGCGACAAGGTCGCCGTCGACGCGGTGCTCGAGCATCCGGACATCTCCGCCGTGTCGTTCGTCGGCTCCACGCCGATCGCGCGCTACGTGTACCAGAAGGCGACCGCGAACGGCAAGCGCTGCCAGGCGCTCGGCGGCGCGAAGAACCACATGATCGTGCTGCCGGACGCGGACATCGACATGGCTGCCGACGCAGCGGTGTCGGCCGCGTACGGGTCCGCGGGCGAGCGCTGCATGGCGGTCTCGATGCTCGTGGCCGTCGGCGCCGTGGCGGATCCGCTCATCGAGGCGATCAAGGAGCGGATCCCGAAGGTGAAGGTCGGCGACGGCCTCGATCCATCGTCGGAGATGGGGCCGCTCATCACGCGTGAGCATCGCGAGAAGGTCGCGTCGTATCTCGACGAGGGGAAGGTCCTCGTCGACGGGCGCGAGAACTGTCCAGACGAGGGCTTCTTCTTGGCACCGTCGCTCATCGACGATCTGAAGCCGGGGATGCGCGCGTACGAGGACGAGATCTTCGGCCCCGTGCTCGGCGTCACGCGCGTCGACACGTATGACGAGGCCGTGCGGCTCGTGAACGAGAGCCCGTATGGCAACGGGACGGCGATCTTCACGCGGGACGGCGGCGTCGCGCGGCAGTTTCAGTTCGACGCGCAGGCCGGCATGGTCGGCATCAACGTTCCGATCCCGGTTCCCGTCGCGTACTACTCGTTCGGCGGCTGGAAGGGCTCGCTCTTCGGCGACCGGCACATCTACGGGCCTGAGGGCATCGACTTCTACACGCGGGGCAAGGTGGTCACGTCACGGTGGCCCGATCCCGCGACGTCGAAGGTCGACCTCGGTTTCCCGCAGACGCGCTGATCTCGTGACACTTACGTAACGGAGCCTGGCCCCGTGACGTCGGTGTTACGGAAGTGTCACGGCACGCGGAACGCGAGCAGCAACGCTGCGCGGCGCTTGAACGGGTCGACGGCGGCGACGCGCAGGTGCGCGGTGACGCCCGCTTTCAGGTGCCGGATGCGCACGATGATCGGAACACTGCCGGGATGGAGGAGCAGCGACTCCTTCGTCACGCCGCCGGCGAGGCCGACGAAGAGATGCGCCTGCGACGCGACCGTGACGCGCGTGCGGACGACGACAGAGCCGTCACTCAGTCGCTTCGCCGTCAGCGGCCCGTTGCGGTAGACGGTCGGCAGCCCTTCGGCGACCAGGCTCGGGTCGCCCCAATGGCCCGCCGCGAACGCCGCGATGCGCATCGGCTGCGCGAGGATGACGTGCAGCGTCGTCCCGTCGTTGTACGTCCCGGCGATGCTCCCGGCCGGAAGCGTCGCCGAGGCGAGAACCGCGAGCGCATGCCACACCGTGTTGTCGAGCGTGTACGCAAGCACGGATCCGTCCGGCAGCGCGTTCGCGTAGGTCAGGTCGATCGGCCAGGGGAGGAGGGTGCTGATGTCGGTGATCCCGACGACAACGCCCGTGCCCTTGAGGGCCGGCGCCCGCTCGCCCGGGAGCAACGTGACCGTGGAGCCGTCCGGCACGGCGCCCGGCTGCCACGTCACCTGCGCGCGGCCGTCCGTCGTCACGACCGCACCGGCTTGTCCGGGCGCTGCCACGAGCGCGCCGGGAACGGCGGTCGGTACCGGCGCTGCCGCGACGAGACCCGTGGCAGGCGTCGTCGCCGCCTGCGAGCCGCCCGCACTCGTCGCCGTGACGACGAGCGACAGCGTCGCGCCAATGTCGCCGGGCGAGAGCACGTACGTCGAATCCGTCGCGCCCGTGATCGCGGCGCACGTGATGCCGGCGGGATCGCAGCGCCGCCACTGGTATGCGAACGACGTCGGCGACCCCGTCCACGTGCCGACCGACGAGACGAGCTGCTGGCCCGTGATCGTGTCGCCGGCGACACTCGGCTGCGTCGTCGCCGCCGGCCGCGTAATCACACCGCTTCCGCTCGAGCCGACCGCGACCGTCGGTGCGGACGCCACCGCAGCGCCGCCGGAGGAGCTCTGCGACGTCACTGTGACGATGAGCGCATGGCCCGAATCCGCGGCCGTCGGCTTGTACGTGTCGGAGGTCGCGCCGGAGATCGGCGTGCAATTGCTGCCCGCCGCGTCGCACTGCTGCCACTGGTACGTGAACGCGATCGGCTTGCCGCCGCTCCACGTCCCGGGGACGGCGACGAGCAGCATGCCGACCTTGACCGTGCCGGCGATCGTCGGCGGCACGCTCGCCACCGGCACGCCGGTCGGATACGCCGGGATCGCGAGCGGCCCGGGATCGAGGCCCGCGTACCGGTCGCCGTCGACGCAGTTGAGGAAGCCAGGCACGCTCGCGCAATCGGTCCACTGCCAGAACGTCCAGCCGAGCCCGCCCCAGTTGCCGGCCGGAACGCTCGGCGCCCCGCTCTTCGTCCAGTGCGCGACCCACAACCGGTAGCCGCCGATCGCGAACGCGGACGTGTTCCCGAGCCGTTCCTTCCAGAAGTTCGGGGACGCGTAGACGAAGCCGCTTACACCCGTGCGCGCCTTCACCTCGTCGAGCCACGCCTGCGCCCATTCCACGAGCGCCTTCGCGGTGAGCTCGCCCGTGACCTCGAGGTCGAGCACCGGCGGCAGCTCGCCCGCCTGCGGCTGCGCGACGGTGACGAAGTGGTCGGCCTGTGCGATCGCGCTCGCGGTGATTGTCGCGGGGCCGGTGCCGCTCGGCCGCCCGAAGTGGTACGCGCCGAAGCGCATGCCCATGCCTTCCGCGCCTGCACGGTTCACCGGGTACGTCGCGTCGACGAGCGTCGTGCCTTCGGTCGCCTTCGCGAACGTGAACCGGTACGACTTCGCCGCGACCTGCGTCCAGTTGATCAGTCCCTGGTAGTGCGACACGTCGACGCCGTTCGCATACGTGACGGCGTCCGCCGGACCCGCGAGGGCGCCGACGATCGCGAGCGCTGCCAGGATCCGGACCCCCAAAACTGGTCCGAGGCTAGCGAACCGCATGTTCAGTGAACGTAAAGCGACCACTTCGACCGCTTTCGCGGCCGGATGGCTGCCTCCTACGCGACTGCTGCAGGCCGCTTCAGCTCTGTGCCGAAGCGGGCGCGGGCGACGAATTGGCCGACGCCGGGAGACGCGACGAGCTCGTCGTTCTCGACGAGCACGTGACCGCGCAGCAGCACGACCTCGGGCGATCCCGTCACCTGCGTTCCCTCGTACAGGTTGTAGTCGACCTTCGAGTGCTGCGTCTTCGCCGTGATCGTGACCTTCTTCTCGGGATCGAAGACGACGATGTCGGCGTCGGAGCCGACGGCCACCGTGCCCTTGCGCGGATAGAGGCCGAACAGCTTCGCCGGGTTCGTCGCGAGCAGCTCGACCATCCGGTTGAGTGAGATGCGTCCGGTGCGCACGCCGAACTCGTGGATCATCTGCAGCCGGTTCTCGATGCCGGGACCGCCGTTCGGGATCTTCGAGAAGTCGTCCTTGCCGAGCGTCTTCTGCGTGTCGAAGCGGAACGCGCAGTGGTCCGTGGAGATGGCCGACAGCGCGTCGGTGCGCACTGCGTTCCAGAGGACGTCCCAGTTCGACTTGTCGCGCACCGGCGGCGAGAACACGAACTTTGCGCCTTCGAAGTTCGGCTTGGCGATGTCCTCGAGCGAGGTGAAGAAGTACTGCGTGCACGTCTCGCCCCAGACGTCCCAGCCCTTCTCGCGCGCTGCGGCGATCGGCTCGACCGCCTCTTTGCACGTCACGTGCACGACGTACAGCGGCGCGCCGGCGAGATGCGCGAGCTGGATCGCGCGGTTCGTCGCCTCGCCCTCCGCCTCCGGCGGCCGCGTGAGCGCGTGGTAGAGCGGCTCCCTGTGGCCCGCGGCGAGCGCCTCCTGGACGAGGATGTCGATGACGTCGCCGTTCTCGGCGTGCACCATCACGAGCGCGCCCGTCTTCGCCGCCACCTCCATCGTGCGGTAAAGCGTCTCGTCGTCGACCATCAGCGCGCCCTTGTACGCCATGAAGAGCTTGTACGAGGTGATGCCCTGGTCCGGCAGCGTCGCGAGCTCCTCGAGCGTGCCGCCCTCGGCGAGATCGGTGACCGCCATGTGGTAGCCCATGTCGATCATCTGCTTGCCGTTCGCCTTCGCGCGCCAGTCCTCGAGCGCCTGCGCGAACGTCTGGCCCTTGCCCTGGATGATGAAGTCGACGTGGCACGTGGTGCCGCCGAACGCAGCCGACGTCTGACCGGACTCGACGTCGTCGATGGTCGTCGTCCCGCCGAACGGCATGTCGAGGTGCGTGTGCGGGTCGATGCAGCCGGGAAGCACGTACTTCCCGGCTGCATCGATCACCTTGTCCGCCTGGATGTCGAGGCTCTCGCCGATCAGCGAGATTCGTTCGTCGTCGACGAAGACGTCCGCGACGTAGTCGTCCGCCGCGGTGACGATCCGTCCTCCTCTGATCAGCGTCGACATGCCATGCCTCCTTACTTGCCGCCCGGCGTCAGCTTGACGACGATCGGCTTGTAGCTCTTGCCGTAGACGTCCAGGCCCTGCTTCTTGAGCCCGGCCACGGCCACCGCGGCCAGATCGGTCCGGTACGCGCCGGCCGTCGGCGCCTTCTTGATCCCTCCGAACTGCAGGAGGAGCTTCGCCGTCTGCGCGTACGCGGCCCTGTCCATGATGCCGATGCCGGTCTTGCTCGGCCAGATCAGCTGGTTGATCTGATTCATCATCCACATCTGGTGGCCGCGCGGCAGCGTCGGGCCTGCCTTGAGCGTGAAGCCCACGCACTGCGCCGCGTGATCGCGGCAGTAGATCCAACCGGCGAGCGTTGCGCCGATCACCTTCTCGGCGATCTGCTGGTGCGCCTTGCTCGCCAGATAGGACTCAGTCGAGAAGAGGTTGTCCTCGAGCATGCCCGTGCCGACGTTCTGCATCTTCAACACGTTGAGGTCGGAGAGCTGGAAGAGCTTGCCGGTCTTCGGGTTCTTCGTCTCGAGGACCTGCGCCAGCTCGTTGTAAGTCATCGCCGAGGCGGCGTCGACCTGATGGTTGATGAACAGCCCCATGTCGAACGGCTGCTGGACGATCGTGACGCCTTTGTTGTGCGCCGGGTCCATGCCGTTCTTCGTCAGCGCTGCGAAGAGCTCGTACTGATCACCGCCGAGCCAGTTCGCGACCTTCTTGTCCTTCATCTTCGCGATCGAGTTGATGCCGGAGGACTTCCAGGTGAGCTCCGTCATCCCCGAGCGGCTGAAGACCTGCGCGATGTCGACGAGGTTGGTGCCCGTGTCGCGCGCGGCGAGCAGGGCAGTCAGCCAGTTGACGCCGAACTGCGCGCGGCCGGACGCGACGACCTGCCCCGGAACGATCTGTGGCCCGCCGTTCAGGAGCTTCACGTTGAGGCCTGCCGCCTTGTAGTAGCCGAGGTCGAGCGCCGCGTAGTAGCCGGCGAACTGCGCCTGCGGCACCCACTGCAACTGGATCGAGATATTCGTCAGCGACGGCTTGGCCGACGCCGTGCTCGCCATTGCCGCAATAACGGCTGCGACGAGCGCCCCAACGACCCACTTCCTCATGAGCCCTCCCTTTTTCCCCTGCATTGAACTCAGGGTTGATTTCTACTCCTATGCGTCCCTCGTGTCAGGTGCCCATCGCACTACAACCCGTTCCGCCGCGACGACGGCGCCGTAGAGCGCGATCCCGAGCAGCGACGCGACGAGGATCCCGGCCCACGCCAGTGGGAACTGGAAGACGTCGGCGGCGTTGTTGATCAGCACGCCGAGCGCGTTCAGCGAGCCGCCGAAGTACTCGCCCACGATCGCGCCGATCATCGCGAGCACGCTCGCCACCTTGAGCGCGGTGAAGACGAACGGCAGCGCCGTCGGGACGCGCACGCGCCGCCAGATCTCCAGCTCGCTCGCGGCGTAGGAGCGCATCAGCTCGATCTGGCGCGGCTTCGCGCTGTTCAGGCCGCGCAAGGTGTTCACCATGACCGGGAGGAAGCAGAGGACGCCGGCGACCGCCATCTTCGAGCGCGGCGAAATCGGGTTGAACCAGGCGCCGAAGATCGGGGCGAAGGCGATGATCGGGACGGCGTTCGCGGCGATGAAGATCGGCATCAGCGCCGTGCCGAGGGTCCGGAACCGGCCGACGACCGTGGCGGCGAGGATCCCGAGGCCGGAGCCGATCGCGAAGCCACCGAGAGCCTCTTTGAACGTGTA